>Ga0065711_1031379_pt1 | contig 29834 bp, 17 predicted proteins | sample Hoacrofraction12_FD_59098 | JGI IMG/M metagenome (GOLD analysis project Ga0065711, IMG submission 59098) | Hoatzin crop microbial communities from Cojedes, Venezuela - Epithelial fraction 12 v2 (version 2) | ecosystem: Host-associated > Birds > Digestive system > Esophagus > Crop | place... | reverse complement strand
CATAGGACAGATGCTCCAGTCCCCTCATCATCCTCGTAGCCCTCCGCTGGACTGTCTCCAGTAGCTCCTCATCTTTCTTGAACTGGGGAGCCCAGAACTGGACACAGTACTCCAGATGAAGCCTCACTAGGGCAGAGTAGAGGGCAAGGAGAACCTCCCTCAAGCTGTCGGCCACACTCCTCTTAATGCACCCCAATGTGTATATGTGTATATATATATATATGTATATTCTGCTTAGAGAACAAACTGATACAAAAGCCTGCAAATACATTTTCATGTTTTTTACATTCACTGGAAGGCAAAAAAAAAAAAAAAAGCACAGTATTTTGTCATTGGTGGAAAAGTATTTCCCATTTGGGAAAGACTGATGCACTCAAAGGAAAACTAATTTTCTGTTTGTGCATAAACTATTTATCAAAACATCCTATTTACTAGCACATTTTGTCTTGGCCTTCTTTTAAACCATTGTTTTATTCCATTAGCCTTAAGTGCTTCACAGATATTGCTTACAAGCATCAGCCCTGTGTGTGAAGTTCAGGTGGTGCAAATACTGGGGGAAATTCCTACTGCAGATAACTTCTTTAGGATCAGCAGAGTGTACATACCACTTCAGGATCTCCTTAGGTCTTTTAGGATCAGCACAGTGTACTGTCTCCTGGGCTGCATCAAAAGAAGCGTGGCCAGCAGGTTGAGGGAGGGGATTCTGTCCCACTGCTCCGCTCTGGTGAGACCCCACCTGGAGTCCTGCCATCCAGGTCTGGAGGCCTTGGCACAGGAAAGACATGGACCTGTTGGAGCGGGTCCAGAGGAGGCCACAAAGATGATCAGAGGGATGGAACACCTCTCCTGTGAGGAAAGGCTGAGAGAGCTGGGGCTGTCCAGCATGGAGAAGAGAAGGCTTTGGAGAGACCCTTTTGTGACCTTTCAGCACTTAAAGGGAGCTTAGAATTAAGATGGGGACAAACTTTTTACCAGGGCCTGTTGTAAGAGGACAAGGGGCAATGGTTTTAAACTGAAAGAGGGTAGATTTAGACTAGGTATAAGGAAGAAATCTTTTAGGAGGGTGGTGAAATCCTGGCACAGGTTGCCCAGAGAGGTGGGAGATGCCACATCTCTGGAAATGTTCAAGGTCAGGTTGGACAGGGCTCTGAGCAACCCTGCTCCAGTGGAAGATGTCTTTGCTCATTGCAAGTGGATTGGACTAGGTGACCTTTAAATATCCCTTCCAACCCAAACTATTCTATGATTCTACATGCAGAAATCATTTTCCAAATGTTTTTTCCATCGGCAACACTAGCATGCTAGGCTGTAAAACAATAAAGCGACTTAGAAAGCTGCCTGAGCAGGTTGATCTGAACATCTGCAGTGCGCATGTGGGAAGTCTTTAGGGTGCCACATACCTTCACTCAAGTTCTCCAAAAATCTCCTCCTATCCCAGTCAAGCTGTCGAAATAGATCACGTTATTCAGCTGAAAGGAGACTGATGAAACACAGCAGAATTCAGAACACCAGAGATACAAGTTTTGAGTGAGGGGATACTGTGGAAAAAGGCAAGATACCTTAAACAGTTACAGCTTGACTGTTGACAAGCTGTCCTTTCTTCTTGGACATGGAAAAAGTCCTGTAGTATTTTCCTGTGATATGGTTACTTCTTCACTAGAGAAGCGGGCTGCACAGGTTTCTCAGATGGCAGATGCAGTTAGAGCTGTCCTTCAAAGGAAAGACTGACTCATTCCACATGAAGGTGTTTACAGTCTTGCTCTGGTCACTTGGCTGTTCTGACATCAGCTTGGCTTTTCTTAGTAGCTGGAGGGGAAGCTGCCAAACAGGATAGGTTTTGTATATCCTAACCCCTATTCTGGATAGAATTAATGGACCAAGTCTGAAAGCCAAAAGCCTCAGATTTGTTTGGGTTAATCATTGCCAGAATTTGTTGGCTAGGGAACGATACAGATGATCTTTCACAGTTGAAAAAGTACATCAGTGTTGCAAGCGTTTGGAAGGTAAAAGCATACATGTCTTAAATGCCACCAAATAACACATTGGCTTTCACAGTAAGACACTGCTGGACAGCATAGGATTGAGTGTCTTATTCCAACAGATGTGAAAGTTTGCAGATAATTTTGGCGTGCTTGATCAAAGCAAAAGGAACAAGTGCAGTGAAGTGTGCACAGGAGGAGCAGGAGTACAAACTCATATAAATATTCTGGCATATAAAACGCATTTCTCATACGATGTTTCTGTGGAAAGTGAGATGGCACAGTTTTAGTCAATCAAGTTTGTCTGGTATGGTGGAGGTACCACAGCATAAATTAAAGCTAGAAGGGGAGAGTAAAACAGCACTTTTTTTTCTCCTGAGAAAACCTGACAAGGAGTACCAGGAAAGCCCTTTAGACTACTTTGACTTAGTCCACAAACATTCTAACCAAATATATGCAAACAGTCATTAGCAGAGCTCAGCTACCAACAGTACTTTGTTACGCTGCTGTTAATGCATTGCTTGCACTAGTCTTGCACCTGCCCAGTTTGGTTAATTTAGAAAACAGAGGAAGATAAACAGATTTTGTTCAGCGCCTAAAGAAAGGCTACTTTCTCATTACAAACAACCAACAAACAATAGGGTCTGTGCATGATCTCACACAAAATATTTGTATCAGTACAAAATCATCCTACATGAACATGATGCTTATCAGTAATTGTTAACAGGTAAAAAATGTTATTAACTGCATGTTTGCAGGTAGGGTTCAAAACAGGTTGTATGCAAGAGGACGGAGTCAACGTTTGAACAAGCCAGCTGGTAATCAGAATCAGTTTTATAATATGTAACAAAAGTATATTACATAGACATTGCATTATTGCAGATTGCGTGATAGAAATAATGCACACAACCCTACTGTATCAGGCAAAAGGTACTAAACTGAATGCATTCATTCTTATCAAATATATTTGGAGTTACAGTAAGAGCGCTACGTTTATCATCGGGCTAATAAGAAAAGCAAATAGATAGCAAGAAGTCTTTCCAACCTGCATTATTCTGAGTCTACTACATAATAGCTTTTGTGGGGTAGTATTCATGCTTAACTCAACAAGACTGCTTATTAATCCGAGAGTAATTCAGTATGGTGGTGAACAGGAATAATGTAACAAAACCCTTTAAAAGTTTTCTGTATTCATCTTCTCATCCATTGCATTTTAGACAGGCAACATACTGGGCCAGTATTTAAACCACCACAAAACAGTTAAATGGCATCTTTTTCAGTTACAGGAGTCTGAACGTGTGTAGTAGCACACAGTGTGAGGTTTTCTCTTCATTAATAATAAGAGCCATCATTGTGGAGGATGTCTTTATTGCATAAGATAATGTAAATCAAATTTCCTAACGTCTAAGTGAGTCCTTTTCACTAGCTCTGCTGGAAACCCATTTATTCTCAGCATCTTGCACCAGCATCGTGCGACTGAAGCTCGGGCTGCGCACTGCAGGCAGTGTGACCCCAGCCGAGCCACCCAGCAGGCTGCCCGGTCTGTCGCTGGGCTGGTGGAGTCCTCGGGATATGCTAAAACCAGGTGTTATCACGTAAAGGACCATCTCCCAGGAGGAAGAGGACTCTCCAGAGCAGCACAGCCGGCAGCAAGCGAGCCTCCCTTGAATCATGGAATGCTTTGGGTTGGAATTTTAGAGATCATCTAGCCCAACCCCCCTGCCGTGAGCAGGGACATCTTTAACTAGAGCAGATTGCTCAGAGCCATGCCCAACCCGACCTTGGCCTGCGCAGCATGGGTGGCGCAGGAGCCCACTGCATCACCCAGCCACTGCTCTCTGCCATGGGGTGCAGCCCGGGGCACGGAGAGGGCCCCTCTCCTGCCTCATGCGTCCAGACAAAGCCATGTCGAGGACTGTGACTGGAAAAGCATTTGGCTGAGGAGACAGACTAGTTGATATTTTACTCTACTTCTTTTCCAAGTCTTACTTATGGCGGAGCAGTCCTCTATCTGATACACACCATCAGCAGTGGTGATCTTGCCAAAAGGATAATAAAATCCAAGATTATCTTTAAAGAAATAAAATGCTCAAAGACTGCAGGTGGAAGGCAAACTGGATAATTTTTAATTCCAACAAAGTACCACCTCTGCTCTCCGCAACCGGGTATGCCAGCCAACGCCATTGCACTTGGGAAGATGAAAGGACTTTTAGGCAGCAATTCAACGCTACAAACTACCAAAGTGACCCTCCATGTCCACCCTTACTTCTAGAAAACTGGTTTGCATTTACAACTACAGTGTGCATGCACGGTTACGTACAACTCTCCATGTGGGCTGACACACAGAGCGATGAGTTCTTCCATTCAAATCAGGTATTTCATCCTATATTTCTCATTCATCTTTTCCTGTTTTGTTTGAAAGAATAAATTAGTTTGTAATGCGGTTTGAAAGAGTTAAAATCTGATTTTAACGCCAGATAGAGGAGGGAAAAAACCCAGACTGTAAAGCAGAATGCAACTCTGAGCACTTCAAAATAAATGCAAAGGTTTTACCATATCTGGGTTTCCACCCAAGAAAGGAATGGCAGAAGGAAAAGACGATGCATTTTCATTTTTTTGGATCTTTTTTATTCAAAAGTTTTCAAAGAAATAAAACAGAAAAAAGCTAACAATCTAATCAAATTTACAGTTCAAAAATGTCTTTTGGCGTTTAACAACAAGTCCTAGGAAACAAAACTACAGAGTTATCTTGAACCGGACAAATAATTTACCACTGGCAAGTTTGTGGCACTAGTAAAACAAAAATAAAAAATTAACTCTCTTGATCATATAGATATCTCTATGAAAATCTTTTTTTTTTCAATCTGTACAAAAGGTCTTTCTTCATAAATTAATTTTTTATAATTTAATGGCTGTCTACTATGTGATGTTTAAGTAACTGATTATTTCTTTATGTACAGAGGTTAAATTTCCCAAATCTTACCCAGACAATGAGTATGGCACTTAGTTCAGACATCTCTGGCAGCAGCTCTTTCCTCCCTCCAACACAGCTATCATACTGCAGTTTTAATTAACGCAAAAATATCAAGTAGTGAGAGATCCAGGTTTGGAAATTACCAGATACAGGCAAGGTGCTGCAGGAAGTCTGGACTTTTACAAAGCAGTAATATTCCAGGGAGCATAGAACCAATAATACCACAACTTTTTAAAAAAAGAAAAAACAAAAACACATCTCTTATGACTATGTATTTCACTAGAATCTACACTTCTCAGAGCAGCAATTTACTTTTGAAACTATGAAATGTCACCGACATCTATACTCCAATACTCACACAAAATTTAAAAACTAAAAAATACTTGAAAGAAACAACTGCTTAGCCCTAGCTCCCCGAGCTAGGATGATTTGGTCTGTGGAAACAGGGAGGGCCAGCAACCTGTCCCAATACAAAAGGAAATAAACTTTGAGGTAGATAACTGATCATATACAGCTGACCAGAGAAGTACACAGTTTTGGAAGACAACTTAATTTATCATTCGATTTAAAACATATGCAATTGTAATAAAGAGCTTTAGTAGCAGTGAATTCTTTAATATGTGAAGTACAAATAACTGTGTATTTATGAATCAGGAATTTCATAGTTTCAAAATTGGTTTTCTTTACACTTAACACTTGTAGTGATGATGTAAAGTGTGGCACTGCTTGGATCCAAGTCTTCCTTCATGCTTTTGTGTCCATACATCAATTAAAATTATAAAACCTAAATGCAAATGTACAAAAAAGGCACATTCTCCTAACCGCAAACTGGTCCGGCAAAAATAAAGAGTACAGAAGACGTAATGCTGAGACAAATCAGAATTATTGGTTACTGGCTCTTTGTTCTTTGGTAAAGTTACCTTTTAAAAGTGCCAAGTCTTTTTATTTTTATTTACCTTCTATAGAGAGCTAGTACCCAATCAATTATGCTTCTACTTACATCTCAGCGTATGTTTGAAAATGAGTCCTTTAGCTTTTGCCATTTTGCTGTAATAGCAACTTTTCTGTTCGCTAAGTCTCAGCACAATCCTCATCCCAAAGCACTATCATTAGTATAAAGGAAGGACAGAAACATTCGGTGATATCCCCGCCCCAAACTCCCTACTCTACCTATGCTAAAACTAGAACATCAAGTTAGTTTCTGAAAAAAGGCAAAAAAAGATTTTACATTGCATCATACAGCAGAGGTCCTAAATCATTCAAACTACCAGAGGGAACTATTGGCATATGGCCTTACAAACAATTTATCCTATTAAAATTTCCCCAGTCAGAAAATGTGTTTCACACAAAACATTTTTTCCCCTCTTGCATTTCACTACCTTACATATTATGTGAAAAATCATTAAAAACACTTACTACACATTAAAAAAGCCAAATTTTCAGCAATTTTTATTGACTACCTTTAAAAGCCCTATGCTGCTGTTTTACAAGGCATAATAGACCAGCTCATTTGGTCAAAGCATTCTACACCATTAGTTTGGACTACTTACTGAAACAGCTACAGCATTGAAAGATTTAAGGCAAATTGGAATTTATAGAAAAGGATAAGACACTTCACACTACATTAAAAGAAAAACAGAAAGCTAAAAGACCAGACACTATAACTGCAACACTGCACTAAAGCAACACTCACACACTGCAAGCACAGAACATCATCTTAGATGTTTTACTATTTTAAACTTCAGAAAACCCATTTCATACAGTTTAAAAAAAAAAAAAACAAAATAAAAATAAACCAAAACACAAATTCTGTCATGCACGTGAATGAGTCTTCGTGGTCATCTGTGCACACCCAGAAATTTGAATAATTTTTTTTGCGTCATAACACTTGATAAAAATTTTTTTTTTTTTACTAAAATAAACCTGTTCATGGGAACAGCTACTAGATGAATTTAAGGTTTTTCTTATGCACCTTATAGAACTTATAGCAAAAATAGTTTTAGTTGATTTCATTATAAATAACATTTTCAAGAACCTGTGCAAAACTGTCAATAATTCCTAAAGCACAATTGATCAGTAAAATCCATGATTGTTACAGCCTTTGCACCCTTCTCCAGGCCAGGTCAACACTGGACATCTGTAACACAGAAAGGTCAGAGCTAGAGCAGCATTGCCATTGCATCGGTTTTTGCTAATGTAACTGTCCATAAAACTAAACAATTTCCTATTATAGGCAGCCGTGAGAGGATGAAGTCAATCTGAGCACAAATTTGAGAAGTAACATGGGGACACTACCAGTGCTTGGCCCTTCCCAGGATAAGACTTTTGGCCAGGACACAGCCTGGGCTGGATTTCCCGCCTCGACCTCTAATACCTGCTCAGCATTGCGGAGTTCCCACTCGGGAACCATGAGATGAGACTGCATTCAAAGCTATTTTCTTCTTCGTTGTTTTGTTATTGTTGTTTTCCTTTGAATTGACCAAAAGTGGTTGAGTGTGTGAGCTTACTCCTGTGGCATCTCCAAGGCTTTTGATGTCTGGAAAAGGACCACAACCTTCTCATGGTGCAGCCTCAGGGAGATTACGTACAACAGCCAATGCAGAGACAGCCATTGCACCTCCATGATGGTTCATGCTTAACAGCAATTCAGGACTCAGCAAATTTGAAGGAAGACTTCTCAATTTACTGTATTGGCTTATACTGCCATATGGGGTTAAAAAAATACCCAGCTAATGAAAAAAAGTTTAGACAATTTTTGAATTTCTCCAGGCAAGACAAAGTCCGGTGTTTTAAGGTTTGTACACTCATAGGTGCATATATATAAATATAACAGGGTTTTTTTTTTTCAAGGGTTTTTGACTATTTTCACAGTCGCAACTTTTTTAAAAGACTCTATAAAGTTATTAAATGTAGCCATTAAAGGAAAGATGCTGTGTATTTCCGATTGACTGCATCCACTTGTGCATATGTGCTAGTTGTCATTCACCCCTTCTTTATGGCAATATGTACACTGACTTTTAATAGGACATTCCCAGAAGTGTTGCATGTGATTTAGCAAGAAGTTTCAATTTGACAATAGTAATGAAGCCACAACAATTAAGAGACGGCAGTGTTCTCTGTATTTAGGGCAAGAAATAACTGACAATTCCCTCCCCTTCACCTGTCTGAAAAATAACAAGTACCAACATGTTCCAGGGACAGAAATACCAAATGCCATACTCTGAGGCTGAAATCAGCTGAGTAATATTAACCTTCCCCATGTGCCCACTGCCATAGCTGACATAGATCTCACTAGATCTCACTGGCTCCTACTAAATATAAATACAGGTAATAGTACTTCTCTGAAGAATAAAATGCGTGGAGGACTGGCTCACAGCAAATGCATAAGAGTTGCTCACAAAGCTCGGTATTCTACCCAGAGTCATCGTTATAAAATGTGTCTCAAACAGCAACACATCTCATCCTCCCAGGAGACTGAAGGGTGCTCCTCCTGCCTGTGGGAAAGACCCTGACGGGCTGGTGGAAGAGAGGCAGGACGGGGAGATGACGTGCAGGGTTACGCTTTGCTGTCTATCACAGATCTCTACGGGTGAGGAGGTTTTACATGCCCACAGGGAAGACTCAGGGCAAAACAAATAATTGCTTGAAAAGCGGTTAACGCCAGCCAATAGCCTTGGCATAGGAAACGTGCAGGAGCCATGATTTTAACCCTAGAAGGTGGGTAATGAGAAGAGTCTGCAGCTTTGCTTTCTCCCTCCCCTGGATACAAATCCAGGCTGTGGGCTTGCTCTAGATGCCGGCACTCGGCCAGACTACAATAATAAACGCAGGTCATATGTTGCGCTATGCAGACCGTGCCATCTGTTGAATGCGCGAACTTTCCCCATTGGTGTGTTTCTATCTTTACATTCTTGAACATGTAGGAAGTTGTTACGCCAATAACAGGGATGAGAGTGACACTGGGCAGAAAGGCTTAGGTCATAGTGACACTGTTTAATTTAAGCCCATGTTGTCAAATAACACAGCTGACCTGCAAAATCAAAGGTAACCGCAAAACGTGTGTACTGTAAGATCTATACAATGTAGGGAGAACATCACACTATCAGAAGTTCCTCACACATAATTGATTATGACCTTTGAGTATCTAATAACTGCTGTGAGAGCTGAGGAGAAACCCTTCTAAGACGGCCTCTACTGCAGCTGAACAGAACTTTTCAGTACAAGGTCTTACAAAATTTGATTAAAAAAAATTATGTAGTCAAGTTGCCTGGTTTAAAAAGCACTTGAAAAAAGAGGAGTTAAGGAACAGCTGCATTCCAGGATTGTAAAACATGGAGGATGGAGAAGGGGATGGTTAATATTTTCAGGATGGCAATCTGCAGAAAATCTACAGAAAGCAAGAAATTTTTCATGGAAGGAGTTCAGGTAAAGCTAATGATTGTGTAGGAAAAGTCATGCAAGCAAAACCAGAGGAAACCTGGAGCAGGAAAGTAAAACAAACTCTGGAATAGGAGCCAAGCTAGGACATGGATTAAAAATTAATTGACAAAATTCTGGACCAGATTGCCTTTTCCTAGAGTAAAGGATGAGCAGGGAAGCCTTCAGGAGAAAGACTCAGCAAGGATTCCTACCAGAGCACCCTCCTGCCTGTGGTCTGTAAATCAGTCGCAAAGCTGCTTCCAAATCTTAACATGTACCACAGAACTAGAGGATATTATACATATAAATACAGATCCCTTCAGCATTGTGATTCTAGTATTTTTGCACTCATTCATTGTTATTCTTGTATACAGCATGCTGCCAAGAGGAACAAATTAAAATACAACATAATCCAGTTATGCTATAGAGAAGTTATTAAAACACTATTACTCATAATTCATTAACTCACTTCTGGAACCTGTGCTTCCTTTCCTGGCTTCTAACTCTGGCCAAGTTCAAATTAACTTCACTGCCTGTCCCCAGATATTATCAGTATTATTTATATGACATAAAAAAAAAATTCAATACTAGTACTGCAAGTTATGAAACAAAATATCTTTGAATTCATATTTTTCATGTGACAAGATGAGCCCCTACCTCACAGTTACTTATTTTGCTGATACGTATATGGAGAATGGTCACTGGACGTCTCTACTGTAACCTGTTGTTGACCACTGGCTTCCTGCAAATAAAATGGAAGACATCAGACACAAAATCAGGCAGCATTATCTGCAATCCGTATTTCCATGCGACTCATGCAATTAACAGTCTTCAAAGCTAAAGTCTTTCTAACATTTCTCACATGGAGTATTCCAAATCTGAGGTGTTAACTTTGCTTTGATTTACATTTCAGCAAATAGAAAAATTAAATGATCATGCAAACCTTGTATTTCTCCAGCTGCTTTGATGAGAATTAAAAAAAACTTTGACATTATAGAAATAAATATATAAGGAGAGCAAAAAAAAACCCTGCTAGTATGTTTTCTATCTGCAAATGCAAAAGAGCATTCTAGCCCTCTCCTTTTGAGGGGCAGCAAGAAGAAGGAGATCTACTTACCACATATGCAAACACTATCGCTTTGAGTACCGTGGTGTGACTGGCACTAGGCAACACAAAGAATTGTAGTTGGGATTTTGCACATAGAACCCCAGAAACCAGGGAATTAATAGGGCTCTGGCAGATAGTGCAACCAGCTAATTACCAAAAGTCTTTCCCCGACCCACATGGGCAGATGCGTAAACGGAACCAAACAAGTTCTGGAGCTTCTGGAAAAACAGACTTTGAAATGCCATGGTTTTTCTTGCAGGCTCTGGAAGAGACTGTCTAGCCCTCGTTCTGAATACAAGACCTTGTCTAGCTCCTCTGTTAAGGGAGTACTGACCGACAGCAGGGTGTAAAGTAAGTCAAAATAGTAGGCAAACTATTGTCTACCATTTTGTTACACACAGTAACTGGATTTGCAGAGGGGTTTATTCGGCAAATATGCACGGTATCCTGAGATGCCAAGGTAAAATCGGGATTCTTTGCAAAAAAACACAGTCATGGTTTGTTGGCAGAGAAGTTTGCTCACAGGAAAACTCAATGAAAGATGAAAACTACAATATACCCCCTGGCTTGTTCCCATTGGAACCAAGGTTTCACACAACACAAAGTTTATCTGAGCTATGCTCATACAGAAGACTGCTCCGAGTACCGTACTGCTACAAGTACCGGTCATTCTTTGTTGTAACACTAGTTATATTAGTCGAGAATAATGACACTTTATAGTTTTTATATACACTGTATTCACAGTACATCCACAGTTACAATGTTAGTCTCTAAACGGTACTTTTCCCACCAAAAAAAAAAAATCTATTATCATATTCATGTCCTATCTCTGGTCTTTTATAAAATATACTGACCTCAACTGGAACCGCTGCTGTCTGGACATGTGTATATTGGGGTATGTAGGCTCCTTGCATAGCTGTTGTGGCTGGCATGTACTAGAAAGACAGAGAGACCGTTAAGCTGAGTTAAAGCCCAATGTAAATTAAGAGTATTGCTTAAAAGATATTGACTGTTTCCCTAAAGCAATGTACATAAGAGACAGACTTTTCTGTCTGAAATCCACAGGCTTTTCAGAAAAGTGAGATACCTGTTTTGAGAAAAGTCAAACTGAGACTTCAAAGACCAAGTAAAGACTTATCCTTCTCCGTTGATCCCCATCATCCTCTTTTCTTTATTTAATTCTATCTGCTCACAAAAGAAGGGTCTTTCAGTTTAGAGGCTAGCCTGCACCTCTTCTTCTTGTTCTGTTTCTGTTCCCCAATTTGTATTACCTTCTGCAACTTTGATGTCCTGAAGAGCAAAATCAACTATTTTTTCTTTTTGGATACAACTCTGGAGTTAACCTCCCAGGTTCCTTTCATTTGCTTCGATCTATTTTATTTATTTATTTCCAATTTATTATCAGATAATAGACTGAATAAAAACTGCTGAATATGATTAAAGAATGGAGACGGTTCTTAATATTTTATTGGATGAAAGACTACTTAAAGGATTACTACTTAAAGGATTACTTTTTTCCTACATGTAAGCTGTAGGTGCATAGTGGGATCTACACACAGTATTTTCTACTTGTGTAAGTTCTATTTTGTATTAAATTGCTACATACTGTTCCAGTACTGCCTAACGAAAGATGACTCATCTGCTGTGTCAGAGGGCTTATCATCGACGCAGGCTGTAGTGACATGGTGTGGTCCATGGAGGGAGTCAGTACAGCACCCTATTAAAACAGAAAAAGACAGAAATAGTTGTGGCAACACTCAGATTTCAATCAGATTTTTGATTTGAGAGTCGAAGTACGGGCTGGCTTTCCAAAGTGATACACCACAAGAACTCTCCTTAATCCCAGGCACTGACTCAGGATGCAGGTCTGGGGCATTCCGAATATTCTACACCAACAGGTGTGTTTTGCACAGTTTGGTTGTGGGGCAAGAACTGCATTGACTTCCTACTGAACACACTACTGACGTATAAAGCACTTGAGATACTTACTTAAAACACGCTGTAAAACATGAGTTTAACCAGATGATAACTTTAAAGCAAAAATTTGCATGCGTTACCAGGTATAGATTCGCTTAGCTTAAACTTTGGAATGTCAGGCTTTAGGAAGAAACAGTTCTTTTATCTTTAGGAATGGAGGCTTTGGAGGAACATTTATGATAGGGGAATTCTACCTTTCACATGCAACGTTCACACACAAGACAGAGCTGCCCTAATTAATGGCTGGCTTCATTAGCACACACATGTTAGAAGAGCGGGTTAGCAATGCCGTGTAAGAGTGATTCTTTGTCTGAATACTGGCTACCGTGATGACCTTTCTATCACTCCTGTACCATTTTGTTAACTTCTCAAAAAGTATATGTATAATTTTTAAACTCTCAAGATTGCTAAATACGGGGGGCACACTCACAAGGTTTTCAGAGTTCTCCAAAGTGGAGGGTTATCAACAAATTTCATTTTACCAATCACGTTCTGCAAAAACACATTTCCAAATACTTGGAAATACTTCTGCTTGCAGAATTGTTGATTAAAATTGTGGGAGGCTCAAAACCAACAGAAATACTTGCAGTGTACTGAAAGCCAGTATTTTGAATCAATAACTAATCCTTAAAAAGAAACAAGAAAAGAAAAAAACCTATAGACCATAGTCGGAAAAACAACCATGTGACCAGTGCCGATGAAATGAGTCACAGGCACATCAAACACTAAAAGAATTTCCTGTCTGTAGACTGCAGGCTTCTCTGCAAAGCAAATGAGCAAGACAGCACCAGTCTTTGCACAGGCCAAAACCGAACTTAAGTGAGGAATCTAGATCTGTATTTCCAACTGTGAAATCTCACCTTGTATACCTGTGAAACTAACACACCTTATAGCATTATAACATATCAGCTTGTGTCTTTCACAGCATGATTAGCAAGATATTTTTTTATGAAAATCTGTGTTGATAGAGACAAAAGTTAAACCCAGTTGTGTGTGTGTGTTTAACATCAAAAAATCACAAAATACAACAACAATTAAGCATGTGAGAGGGTGTTCTGGTTCAGTATCACCTTCTCAGTATGCACAAGAAGAAAATGTTCTGCCAAGCAGATTTACATTCTATAATCTGTATGGAGAGGTTAATTAAAGTCAAGACAATATTCTTTCTATATCTGGAAACAGACTTGTCTGTTAACTACAGGAGTGCATCTACTCAAGCGCCTGTTATTATTTGTAATGCTCATCTCCAGAAACCCACTAAGTCTGAGACAGAATGGTACTTAATTGGCAAATGACAGATAAGAAGTAAAATATCATGAGTATAGATTAGAATGCCTGACAGTCTGGTACAGATGCCACAGCTGAAAGTGTAGGGAGACTAGCATTACTCATGAGTGGTGAAGCCAGAACAAGCTATGCAGCTTTTCTCAAGTCAGTGCCCATAATGTCATTTATATCCCTGGATCCATATGTCTACCTCACAAATTATCCGGTCTGAACTAGTCTAGATCCATTCTCAAACCTCAGATCTTCAATTTCAGCTCCTGATAGGTAAATAGCATGTAAAACATTGGTATTTCCAAAGTGCTTTTCATTTTATTTTATTTTTTTTTAAAAAAAAAGCTTCCTCGGCTAACTTGGTAACTAATTGTACTCATCACCTCGATACCCTGAAGGCAACTTTCTTTTTTTCCTAATAAAATGAGGCCTCGATTCAGGCTACTATCTTTGTTTCTCTTTTCATTTTGATCCATGATTTAATCATGATGTAATTATCAAAACTCTGGAAGTAACTGGGTGGGAATTGACCTATTTCCTGTTGTTGAAAGTATGTAAAGTGTTTATACAACCAGTAACACCACAATGGAGAAGCACAAAAACTTACTGGGTGCTGCATTATATATGGTTGAGGCTGCATCCAAGATGGACTCTGAACCTAGAACAAAAATAGTATTTTATTTTTCATTTTAATCATTCTTTTCCTGAATACTCCAACCGAGATACAGTAATAATTTAATAAATCCCCCCTCCCTTACTTATTCACTTTTTAATGCAATTAGTCACTCTGTGGAGCAACACTGATTTCTACGAAAAGTGTATTTATTGTACCTGTAAATCAGAAACAAGATTTGGAGACAATATACCACACAGACCTTTCAGAATGGTATGCTATGTATTTGGTGCAAAGTCTCAGAAACTTTATCAAGCACACCAAAAGGGTTCAAACAGATGCAAGAGCGATTTCTCCTGTGTTGAAAAAGGAGGCGCCTTCTGTGTCTGAAATTCCTTTGGGGAAAAGTAATTGGGATCTCAGAAGGTACAGCATCATTTGCCTTCGAGTGTGATCGGAATAATAGAAATGATTGGATTTTCACAAGGCAAAAAGAAACCAGGAGTTCTGCTGGAGTCTTGTTCCAGGAACAAGGAGAAGATTTAGGAGAATTGTTCTTCTGCAAGACGTTGTAGTATGTTATTCCAAAGCACACGAAGAGGAGAAGGTTCTGACGAGCATTCCTGCTCTTGCAGCTAGCACGTTTTCTCTCCAAAAACACTGACTACCCAAATACTTAAATTGAGGCAGAATGCCTACCTTTGCATGACAAGGTAAATTAAAAAGATTGAAAGGTAAACTAATAGGTTATATGGTTATCTTCGTTAAACAGAGCTGGTTGCAACAGCTCTTTGAAATGTGTGATGCGAGAAATATTAAAGGTAAGAATGGCAATGTTTCCTCCCCACCTCCTACAGGTGTGTAGGACAGGGCAGGATTCAGGCTGGCACCGCACATGCAGAACTCACTCACCACTGCTGCTGGACATTCAAAGCCCATTAAACACCCCTACCATCATTCACAGAGTCCTGTGAACAGGACGGGTAGACAGACAGTCTTGAAAAAAACCCAGGTGAGGTATTTTCTGCAAGATGGAAGTATTTCTGCCCTCCTTTTGGTAATGATTTCAGATCAGAGTTTTGGGGTTTTTTTTCTTTTTCAATCAGAAAAAGAGCAAACGGGAGTTAAAAAATGGAAAACACTTCAACCCTCCCCTTTCCTCAGGCAAAAGCTTAATGGCAAAAACACTGGTACAGCCTGACTAAAGCTTTGGCTAATCTACTCATACTATGACAGTAACTGGCTCAGTACTGTCATTTGGGTATACACAAGTTGCAGAAACAAACACTAGCCAAAGATTCATTAAATTTGTTTACCTTTAATAAGAATAAATCTAGGAACAGGTTATACCATGCCTTAAAGAAAAAATACATAAATCATGCTCTCATGATACATCCTGTTGTGTAGACAACAGGATGCTGCAAAGTTTCAGTGAGAAAGTATCAGTAATGAAGATGTGACTAATGTTCAAATTGTGAAACTCTTCTGGCCAAGAACCTCCTTCCTCCCCAGTACAGAATACTTGAAATTAATTTTCAATTCCTATTATCATGGCACTTTAAACATAATGGTGTTAATAACTCCAGCCACAATAATTTAAGGTCCATGCCATGTATGCTGAAATACCGGTAACAACGTTTTCAGAAACAGAGTATTGTGGCCTATCTCAATAAGCCCAGAAAAGTGATACTATATTCCTAAGAAGTTTGTTTCCACGCCAACTACCAACTTTTACTTGGATTCTGAATATCTGACAGTCTTACATTGATAAATCATTTATATTTTAATAAAGAATAGCAGCTAATTCTACTAGAATATTTTTCTGGGTAAGAACTTGCTGTAATTTTTCAGATACTGTTGTACAAATCAGAATGATTCAATACACTGAAAAATACAGTACTAGCACTGTCTGCCAACAGCAAACATGGTGCTGTGTAAGTCACCTCCGAAATTAATATAAAATTAATCCAGCTGCCCTTTAACCCAGAGTACACTGTTTTACCTCCTACATAACCCTTTGCCCACATAAGAAGGCAGTAGACATCCAAACTAATATTAGACAACTGCTCCTCATTCTTCTCAAGTGGAATGGGAGGGTACGTGGAAATTTCTGCAAGGGAATACTGACCAAATGGCCCACGGTGCCTCCGTTAGCCTTCTACACACCTTCTACATAGCCTTCTATAATCATCTTCACCCACAGTAAGCTAAAAAACTCAGCACATCTTTCTCCCTAAAAAGCAAACAGCCTCTTCTCCATCTCATGACATATAGAGGTAAGAATTTTCCAAATTTAATTAGCTTTGGTTATTTATGACCTGAATCACTGATGTTTACTTCATCTATGTGTTAAACACTAAAATGCCAAAATAGCTTATCATTTAGCTTACACTGGGACAATTAGCACATCTCAAGTAGTAACTAGAGAGCATACATCTGAGACTACCATATTTGTTGCATTAAATACAAACTGCTTGTAGGCTAAAATGTACAATGCCCTAAAATTGAGCATTCCTAAGAGATTTATATCGAAGTACAAAGACTGTCCCATATCATTTCATAGCATGTTGAACTGTTTGTCAGCATCCCTTAGTGGAGACTCAAGATGGCATGTATCAAAATTCCTTTTCAGGAAGCTTTGGACTGGGCTCTAAAAAATGTGCATGATTAATGTTTTCATTAACTGTTCAAAATAAAATAACTGTTGGTTTAGAAACACCATTCTAGACTACTAAATGCTTTACTTCTAATATGAAAACACTGAATTTGAATTCTAAATTAATTAGAACTCTGAACTCTTTTTCAAATTTCCTTCTTTAATGTCAAGCAAGTTTCTGTACCCTTCTTCATACAAATACGTCGCACCTTATTGTTGGGCACTTTTTTTTTGCGCTGAAACAACCTGAAGAAAAGTTCAAAAAGCATGGAGAAATATCTCTGAAATAGAATTTAACTAAATCAAGAAGGCTTTAAATAAAGAATAATTATTTTAAAGACATACTATTGACATTAAAAGAACTTGACCAAGAGAAAAAGAAAAATCATATACGAAATGCAGAAGTGCCCACAAATACCTTAGCCGTCAGCACAAGTTAGACTCTGTTTTGCAAGACACCATGTATCTCATTAAATTGCCAGGCTTCCTGAAACAAACACACTTCTAGTATTTTATGGCCTTCATTTTCATGCTGTGCAGCATGAAGAGGCCACTTCATTAAAATGAAGCATTATTGGAGAATCCACAAAACCAGATGTAGCAATTGATAAATAAACATAAGCTCCATTGAACCATTTCAGCTACTAAGTTCTAAATACAAACCTGATATGTGGAAACCGGAGAGGCAATATATGGCGTAATAGATGTCTGAGTGATCATTCTGTTTGCTGTAATACTGTAGGGTGATGGATAAAATCTAGAAAAAACACAGAAATATTTATTAAATGCCAGTTCTGTGCATCTTTCATAATGCAAACATTTTTTTTCTTCATGTGTCCTTATTTAACATACCCATTTTGTAAAGCAGCTGTGGTTGGATCATACGTGAGTGTCATTCCAGCCTTTTAAAAAAAAAAAAGTGGAAAGAAAGAGTTGACAAAATTCATTTTGTTTGTAAATTATTTCTCTTACTCTTTCTTTAGCTGTATTATTTTGAACAGAAAATTTGTACTGAAATAGTCTATTACTATAAGTTAGAGAAAGGTTAATTGACAGAAGCAATCATATAATGAAGACAGTCAGCAATATTGGCTATGAATACAAGTTTCCAAGTTCCCAGCATTAAGAACAAAATGCAATCCGTGAAATACCTGGCTAAGAGAACATGTGTGTGTTTGAAAGGCAGAGCGTGAAGATGATTGTCTTAGGGTGTTGACTACACTATATGAACTATAGGAATGAATAGGGAGTGCTGTTTTTCAGAAGACGTATTCGAGTTTTCTTGTCTCATATAAATCAGGTGTCTAGGCTTGCTAACCACTGTAAGCCTATGAATCTATTATCTTGAACACTAAAGACTAAACAAGCTGTGACTAAAAAAAATTAATGCTGTACTGCATTGGTATACTATTTTAATTTTATGAAAGCGATGTGCATTTCAGTGCTGCATAAATCAAAGGATTATTTACTACATGTAAATGAAGTTATGTTTCAGGTAGTTTTGTAATATGAGAAATATCTCAGGCATATTCCTGACCAAGCTGAAGGAGATTTTATTGTTCACTTTTGTGAGGTAAGATATAGTGTTTCACATTTTGCCTTTTTTCATCTTAAGAAAGGTACAGTTAAGTATTTTATAGAGTTGCAAACTGTCAGGTAAGAGCCAAGCCAAGAAGTCTCAATGCCTATCATTTTCATAAGTATTCATTATTGTACACCCACACTAAAGCTTGAAGGGAGGACTTACAAGTCTCACCTCGCCTTCTCTGTGCCATGCTCTTCCATTCTGTATGTATTTATTCTGATTCTGTCTCTTTTTCTGTCCTCCATCGGCAAACTTGCACAATAAAGGTTCTGCAGGAACTGAGAAGAAGAAAGGAATATTAGTTGAAGTAGCATTCATACACAGGTCTTCAGCACTTCAAATGAGGTATGGTTTTTAAGTTATATTCGCAATACGACAGTTAAATAACACAGACTCATACTACAGCATCAACAACTGTTCTGCATAGCATAAAGACAGCTGCCACACACAAACAGAGCATCTGGAATGCCTTACATCTTTGATTTTAACTAGTGCTCTAAAACCCGTTGGAAAGAAACATGGTCTGTATATCCTGAGTATGTGTCTGTTGGTCTAAGGATGAATGAGAACTGCCAGTAGAATTCTGAATTTTGCCTCTTAGGAGGTACATATCTAAAGAGGGTGGAGAATACATCTGGCCAAAAGCCTTTAATATATTTTCCCCACCCCCTGGAGGTTTCAGTAATGTCCCAAAACTTAAACTGCTCTGCTCATCCAGAAGAGCTGGCACAGTGCCTCCACTTACTCCCACTGGCAGGGTGGAGTGGGTACCTTTATCTCCTGCCACTGTGCACTGAAAAAATGCCACAACTGTCCATTCGCTTTTTATCGGTGCTCTATAAAGAGCACACAATGCAACCAGAAATTTTTAAAGATTTTTCTTCTCTGCATACTGTCATGAAATGGTATTGCTATGGTGTGGGTTTTTTTTTAGTTTTTTTGAGTAACATTATCCTGACCATGACTTCAATTTTTAATGTCAAAATTCAAGAAATGAAAAAGAAAGGTTTGCATAATATTCTCTCCCTGTCACTAGCTTAAACTGCAACAGTTTCCAAGTACCTATGGCTGAAGCACAGCTCTGCTGCATCGCACCACACCCTCCCTAATCACAGGGTGGAAGCACTGTTATGACTTGGACCTGAACACTTCGCTGACAATAATTCCTGACACATGAGCTGTCTTAAGCTTTACTATGACACTCCTCCAGTCAGTCTCTGTTTGGAAACACCTTCATGAGACACGGCTGGATCTGATAACATGCAAGTTTTCAAATGCGGAATAAACACACGGGGTGGGAGGGCCACCCACAAAAAAACCACCACAAGAAAAATTTTAGCGTATCTGTATCATGCAACAAAATCTATTACTATAATCATGGCCAGTGCTGATGTATTCTTCACTCTGTCTGCATTTCCAAAACATGACTGGTATTGAAAACCTCAGCGACTTTTAACCTGGCAAAGAGCTTGACTTTTAAAACTTCAGCACAAAACTAGCACTAATGGCCAAGTCATCCTTGGCTTTGGATGGCAGACCCAAAACACTAGCTCTGGTTCTACTGGGAAAATATCTACTTCCTGCATGATACATCTTTTGATAGCCTTCTCTACAACAGACGGATAGATTGGGAGACAGAACTGCTATGTGTTTACCCGTCTCATCTCCAACACTGATCATACATCTGTCAGAGACTTGTACCTCTCCTACCTGTGTGCTGTTATGCAGCAGTCAAGTAACTGTCATACCAGAGAGTCAGACTTCAGTAATAAACACGACACCTAAATTAAATTTAAAATGTATTATCTTACAGAAAATGGTAATTAAAATCCTATAATCATAAATAAACCGGGGAAAGGTCAGGCTAATGACACTGGAAAAAGTATTGGAGACCAATGACAGTGGAGGAAATGCACAAGGAAATTAACAGAAACCCTAAAGTAGGAGACAGAAACTGGAGAGCAATTGTCTCCAAAATCTTGCATTTCTGAGGGGATTTTTGGCATTCCCAGAATTGAGTTTTGCTTTGAGGTCTTCTATCGTGAGAAAAAACTTCTGTCTCGGCATATTTGGGGCAAAACAGTACTATATCAATATGCTGATGGATAATTTGATATTACTTTATAAAAGCTATATCCCAATAACCTTGGTCATATCACACAGCATTTTAATCCACATACAGTTCTGTTGAAATAAGAGGAGTTAATCTCAGATGATGTTACTCAGTAGGGGTAAAATTGTCAGGTTCTGGTCTGAAATTATTTTGACTCTAATTTTACACAGTGAGAAAAAAAAAAAATCTATCAGAAAGGGAAAGCTGAGATCCAAATACTGACGTTAACTGCCTTAAATGAAAAAAAGCTCTTCCCCAAGTTGAGTATCTCTGGCCACTTACAAATTATTTCAAACCAACTAGTATTGCGGGAAGCATGTGTGACTTCCAAAATGCACATTATAAATTTTCAGTTGAAGTCAAAAGAAACTGGCATGAGAACAGCTTATAAAAACATCAGAAAATACCTAAAGGTTTCTAGTCCTGTGATTCTGCATCACAGCACTCACGCACGGGGTAGCAAACACTTCATTTAAAGCTACATTATGCTTTCATCAAAATATCCCACAGTGAATTGTACAGAACTTTTCTGAAAGCGTTACCTGTGCTTACATTTCCCATTGTCTCAAGATAAAGCTCATTTTTTAAAAAAGTCAGAGTAAACCTGTCCAACTATTTGAATAAAATGTTCGTAAAAATCTAATTCAAGAATAAGTTAGGGGGTTTTTGTCAGTAGATAACTGAAAACAGCTGAATTTCAAATGACGACACATCTACTGCAGTGCGTTGGAAATACACTCCTGACAAATTTAAGAACAGTAGAAGAATTATCCATATGTATTGGATGTTGCATATGTAATATCCAAAACCTTCAGCAATGGAAAAAAAATTAAAAAGGCATTAATTTGTGATTTGCCAGAAGCTGGTGCTCCATCTTACTGAACACAGATCTGGTCATGGGAACCTTTGTTCTTCTGACCTTCCAGCTTCTCTTGCTCCTCATTGTGTCCACAAGTAAAGCCAAATGCTGTGAAAGCTTCAACTCATGTTAAAAAAAAATTAAGCAGACCATCTATTTAATACCATCAACTGCTGTGAGAAGGCTCTATAGCATTTGCCTTCCCTGATTCCAGTTCAAAATCTGAATGCTGATAGTGGGGACTGCTGCAATTGAAAGCTTAACTGCAATTTTTGGCTGCTCTTCCATACATGTGACCTGAGTACTACTGCATTCACTGCTCCAAGAACACAATGACTGATGGTCATCAGAGGGAGGGTCATGAGAAGGAGATAAACCTTCATGGGAGCCAAGCACAATCTATTGATCCCCCTCCTACCAAAGAATGAACATAGCCCTTACTCTCTTCAAAATTAAACCTGAAATTTATTTCTTCAGCTTACCTTTCCTCATATTTTTCACAAATATGTAATATATTCTCTCTCTTGCACATTCAAACATGTATATAATAGATATACACATACATATAAACAAAAAACTCCAACAAGCCCTATAGACCAGTCAAGCAATCTCTTTTGTGGTCCAGGAAGGAAGGCAGAGTAATTTTTATTGCTTAATTGTTGGGAAGTGTGCAGGCCCAGTGATGAAGGGGATCATTAATCATTCAGTAATTTGTTTGTATGTGCAAGATAGAGAGGCATAGTATAAATACTCAGAGTTGCATTCACAGCTAAGAGATAGCTGATGTAGAAGGTTATGACTTACAGTGGATTTATGCTTCTGCAGCTAAGACACCACATTTAAAATGCCCACTCTACTGACACTTCATGAAAACCAGCAGACACTCTCTCAATGGTTTGTAGGCGTCTGTTGAGCTGCTGCCACGGAGGCATTCTGTAACCGTGAGCTTTTCTGTGCTTTAACAACAGGTCAGTGCTTTAAAACCTGGTTACGGAAAGTGCTGACCATCTCCTCCTGCCCTGAACCACCCTCCTCTAGGGCTAATGTGTTCACAAAAGGAAGATACGAATGCAATTTTAGTCCAGAGAGTAAATACTTCCTTGTTGTACACATGTTGTGCACATATGTACATTAGAATTCAGTCTTCATTTGTTCAGTGTCTACCCAAATACGTACCAGGTGATACTATAAATGCAAGAACAAAATTGATGTTCTTATTTTGGACTTTGTGTTTACACCCTTGACTTTGCATGGTTAATTATGTCAACTTTTCAATAAACTCTGCTTTCAGATATTAAAAAAAACACACCAAAATAGTTTAAAAATACTATTATTTTAATCAGTTTTCAATTATACTGCATCTACAGTGACTTTCATTGCTTATTTTCTAGTAACAAAGCATATGGGACTAATGAATTCTGACATTAAAACATCACTTTAATGATAGAGCAAGCCGGTAGAGCTAGAAACTTTTGCCAAAAGCTGTAGGAATTAAGAGAAGTTGTGCAATCCAAGATCTCAGTAGATTTATATGTTTAAAGAGAAATGAAACACATCCTCCTCAACATCCTAATCTTCACTTAAATGCAGTGCTCAGGGTTACATTTCTTTAATAATTTACACTGGGTTTAATAATTTGTCACAAGTATATTTTGAGTGTTTTTAAGTAGTATTTTTCTTTTCTCTTTCAATGTTGATTCTTAAAGCTAAGCAGTAATGTCGAACTATGAGAACTGGAGCAGTAAAAGCTTCTCATCTTGGATCTAATGGGTAAAATCTCGGTTCCTCTGCCTTCAGTGTGACAATCAGGAGTAACACCAGCACTGTGACCTCTTGATACCCTTTAGCAGTCATTTCCAGAATGTGGTTCATGGATTATTTCTAAAGGATCTGTGAAAGATAACTAAGAAATACGAGCTCATGGTCAAACGGCTTAAATCCGCTATATAGCGATCTGCAGTGCTGGATACTTTGCAAAGGTAAGCAAATAGAAAAAGCTCGAAAATGACTGCCACAAGGTAACTGCTTTAAAGCTCCATTTTCACTCCTCTCCTGCACTAGAAAGATGCCCAAGATCAGAATAATTTCAAACAGTAGTGTCTACCACACCTGGCAGACCTCTTCCTAGACTAAAGGCAAAAGCATAGGCAGGAGCAGGGCCCTTGCACCTCCTTCAAACAGAACCTGAGGGACCAGCACCTTTACCAGAAGTGTGAAGGGGAGGGTGGGTCATGGATAACCTACGACTTTTGCGTCATTACCATAACCTACCACTCCTGAAGCAAAAATGGTATGGATTGCTCAGCAAAAATGTTCTCTACCTTACACCCATTAAAGCAAAATCACTGAAGTTATTTTTCAGTAAAAGAAGTTTTAAATAATCCATAAAGCCTATACAACTGGCATAAAACTTCTGTAACTTTTTAACTCCTATATTTTTCATTTTAAATGTGACACAAATGCACTCAGACTTACACATACCTCGTATCCTATAGCACAAACTGCTTTATGTAATTATTTATATAATTATTCACATGTATCATCATGCAGCTACAAGCTGCCGAGATAGGGAGGAGATGCCTTTTCATTATTTTACCCAGCAGATCATTTCTAAAATTGTTATGGGTCCAACAGAAGACAAAAAGACAGCGAACATTAAGTGTCATCTTTAGGGGACAGAAGCTAAGTCTGCTGCTCTGTCCACACTGCTCATCATCTGTGTCCTGGCTCCTTAGACTAGTCTAGTCACATCATGAGGTTCACGTTTCACAAGAGAATGGAGAAGCCTTAAATATCACATTATTCACTGAAAACAATAATTTTTTAAAGAGAAAACTAGAACTAAATGCAAAAGTTATTTCAAGATTATAGCAACTGTAATAAACATAACGGTTGAGACAAGAACGCAATACAAAAATCAAAGTCCTGAGAGAAATGGACAGAACGTCACACTCCATAAACCAGAACAAACTATCACAATAACTTACACAACAAGGTACAAACCCCAGCTAGAAGAAATGGTGAAACTAACACACCACTCCAAGGAGTTTTAGGATTCTACCGACTCGCACTGCATTTGAAATTGTTCTCTGCACTAACCTTCCTTCTTCCCAACTGAAGACAAAGAAAGACATGCTAAACATTGAATATGCTTCATTAAGCTAATTTGGAGCAGACTAATAAAGCCTGAATAGCATGTTATATCTGGGTTCAACTTGCTCAGGACCATTAATTCCCAGTCACTCACTCAATTCTACAGTTGACACTTCGGCGACTGCCCTGTGCTACCCTTGGCCCTCCCAGACTCAGTTTTTCCTATTCTGTCTTCTCATGCTCCAGAGGAGGTTTCACCTATGCTTGCTGTAACTGTGTTTAACCCATTCTTCCATTTAAACTCAAACTTAGTTAAAATAACAAAGCTGCATTATTAAAGCATGTTTTTGTTGAACAGAGGTTCTTCCTCCCACATCTATTTCATTACAGGCCTGTCTCTCCTACCCTCCTTATCCTGATAACAGTGTTTTTATAGCCAGCTCCCTTTGCTGATTTTAACAAAGTTTCTAGGACACCATGTTTTAATTTAAACTTAGTTCCAGTCCTATGATTTTATTTTGCATGTATTTGAACTTGCTCCTCTATAACCCTGATGGATGCTGATCTACTTCAAAACAGTTTCCCAACCTTTGTTTGTCCAAGAGCTTTCCCACCACATCCACTTCTCTCTGTGCATGTAGTCCAAGACCACAGATGCCCCAGGACTCTGCCCTGCTCTTTGGCAGTCTGCAGCATATTACTATGCATAAGCTGCATCCTCTAATAACAACTGAATTATTGAACACACGCTTGCTATATGGTGAGGAACTCCAGGAAGAATTTGCACTCCATAAAAAACCTTTCCAAGAAGCAATACAACTTCACAGCACCAGCACGGAAAAGTAGAGTTGGGGCTGTACCCTATACAACAAAACCAAGTCTTTAACAAACAAGGTTCTCACGACTCCCCTATGCACCTACTTACCTATTGCAGTTTTCAGTGTCATGGAGGGTGAAACTCATCTCACTTAACTGACTTTTAAGCAGTTAAAGTTATTTCTGAGAGACTCATCTAGACACTTGTTGTAACCACAAGGACAGCTGACAGCAAAGATACATCCGTCTCTAGATGTGGGTGGTTCCTTACCTATTTTAGAGAGACAACCTCGACAACTGCTTTGCCAAGTAAGCATTAGAAGTCAAAGTCCGTGAGGTGGATAAAATCTTGAGACCACTCTTTAGTTTCCACTTTTCGACAATCATCAGTTCTGTGCAAATTTCTTGCCCCAAATTGATCACACTTTTCTAGTAAATGTTTTCCTCCACACTGCAGAAATCATTCCTACAATTCCATGCAGCAACTTTTTATTTCTAGCTGGTTGAACCTGATCATATAAGGGTGCAACTCCAGCTTCAGCAATGGCCCACCAGAGACAGAGCATGATTAGCAGAGCATGCTTGACAGCTCATTCACTGAGAACAGGATAATGCAAGTGAAAACAAAAATGAGCAAACTAAAAAGCACTAATAGGAGGTTCTGTTACAGTTTTTTTACTGGCTGTAATTGAACAGAAACCCCTATCTGTTAATTTGAACTCTTGGTTTCTCCATAGGTTTTACTCTTAATTATGTCCAAGCCACGGCAGCGCTATAAAACTCATCATGGAGGGTGGATCAGAGCACAGTCAGTATTCAAAGAAAATCATTCCATGATCTTCTCACCCCTAAAGGGATTTTCCATCTCATAAAACACAGATTGCTAAATATATGCAATAGAAAAGTAAATGTTACAGCGCCTACATATAACAAAGTTTTAACTTTATAATCTCAGCAATCAATCCCAATGCAAAGGGTATGCAAAAGCCAAGCCAGGGAAGTCAACACACTGCACTGGATTAGTGCTGCTGAAGGGAGCGGTTTCCTGCACTCCGAAGCAGCTTTCCATCCCTACCGCAGCACAGACTGCCTCAAAATGCAGTAATCTTTCATGGATGAGGCATGTATGTAGCTTCACTAAACAAGCCACATTCTTGTCTGCCTGCCGAGGGCTGCTTTTCTCCTTCCTGGTGGTAGGGTCTGGCTGCAGAGAACATTTCACCAGTGGGATGATAAAGGTGGCTTCAGCAACCACATCAACAATGTAATTCCTAAAATTCCCACTTGGGATACTCAACAAAATGGTTACCGAATGCTGCCTGGAATGACAGGCATGTATTCTTTCCTCCTTTATTGTCCTCTTTTCCTTCTATTTTACTCTGCTACTCTGAATTTCCTTTCCTCATTTTTAAGGGTTTATGGAACATACATTTCTTCTCTTTGAAACAGAGCTGACAAAGCAGGAAAACTGATCAGGAACTTGGTGTGACAACAAAATTGCACTATGTAGCTTCTCTGCATTTTGCCTTGCACAATGTTTCTAGAAGTAGCATTCTTCATTGACCTCCTTCCAGCTTCCTGAAGAACCTCAAAGCCTACTTTGACCCGCGAGTCACAGCTCCCCAACGAATGAGAAGTGCCTGGCATTAAGGTGCTGCTGCTGAATCTATTTTTTTTCCGGTGAAATCTTTTTTTGAAAATTACTTTGAAAAAATCACCAACAGATGGCAAAACGAATCCATTTTTTGCCTCTCAGAAAAAATGGTCCCCGGACAATCAGCCAAATTCTGTTCTGATACACACATAACACATGCTTGTCTCCTGACTTCAACTGGGATTAAGTGGGATGTAAATTTGCACATAGCTGGCTTAAGGCATCTTAGCTGCGTGTCTGTCTGCTACGAGAAAACACTACTAGATTCCTAGAAAAGGTTTACAGTAGAAGAGTGATATACTGTCTTCCAAGTGAGCAAGCGTTACAGCCATCCAACAAGACACAGTTTAATTTTAATAAGCCTGCCTCTGAATGAGAAGCCAGATACAATGATCAGCATAACAGGCTTCCACTATGTAAGCAGTAACCCAGTCATATGTCTTGTTAGAAATACACGCAACATACCAGAAACTCCTGCTGGTGTCTTTATGAATTTTCCATTAAAATGAGCAATCACCGCTTCACATTTTTCTGTTGACTCCATTCTAAGAAAATAAAGAATAATTTACATAAATTAAACACTCATCCAGATTCCCATGTTTGTGATTTTTTTAAGCATATTTATTTCTTCTTGCTTCTCTTTTGTGGCTTGCTTTCCCACGTGTGAGCAACAGAGAGGATGGTTTCTAAGAACACACAATTTCAGAAAGGTAAAACTAAACTCAGTTAACATTTTAAGTGCTCTGAGGCCAAAGTCAGTGCCAAACTGCAAATACAACACCCTTATTTACCTAGAAACTAGGCAGAACATAACTGGGACAGCTACGGTACAAAGTACCTATGCTGTCTTGAAGGAAGCATAAAGACAGATTCACAACTGAATCCCCACCGTGATACACATAGCAAATGTTATTTGTTGGACATACCAGTGTCCATGATACACATAACAAATGTTAAAACCACTTTTGACAGAGGATTCTGAAGTGTCTGTACAGTTTAAAAGTAGTAAACTCAAATATAAACATGCTGACTGCATGACCCAAACTGACTTTGCCGCTTTTAGCTTATACGTATCATCCCAACTAAATCACGTACCTGTCTCGTATTTAATTATCTCCAAGTAACCTTCAAAACAGAAAGCAACAACAGACTAGCTGTGACTGCTACTGAGAGTTTATCCTGAACAGGTTTGTGCGCTTCTGTTGTCAAAACTAGACTTAATAGACTGGATGGACTACTGGTGAGCAAGGGCTAGTCTGGGAGTGGCTCTGTAGGCTGCAGCTACATACTTACACCGCAGTGTAGATGTGTTGGTCCTAACTGCAAGGTTGGACTAAGTTGCAACAGATGAAGGAGACATGCAAGTACAAAACAATTTATTTCAGAAGAAGAATATATTTTGCAGCTGTTTGCAAAATGATATTTGGAGAATGTTGAACAGATACTGCTTTTTATTTGTCATTAAGTTCTGTAATTCAGATCCAGAAATTAGGACAATGGCCCCAGCAGCAAAGAAGCAGTACTACAAATTACTAAGTCTTGGCACCTTCCTAATTCTGATAGCTTTTCTGCACAGGCTGACAAAATATAGTCATAGACAACAAGCAAAATCACCAAAGTGCCAGAACAAAACAAGTTTCCTTCATGGTTTCAAAAGTACCTTTGAGAAAATTTTCAGAAGTTCTGAATTGTTGGATCTGCATTAAAGAAATCCAAATTTTTTTCTCACACATGAAACAAACAATATGATTTAGTTTCAGGCTCATGTCTGGACTTGATAAAATATATTAGCCCTTATTAACCTAATAAAATGCTCCCAAAGGCAAGAAATTAAAATCTCTATTTAATGACTACATAATTCTTGGACAATTTTATCTTTAACTAATATTTACCCAAAAATGCTCCAATACCTACCTTGCAGAAGGGGGGAAATTACAATTAGATATGACAGCAACAGCTTATTCTATGAATTATGTATAATATATGTATGTGAATAAAAAATATGTATATAAATATAGCTTCATGTTCATGTATATACATAAAACACAATGTATAATACAGGACCTATTGAGAAAATACTTAATTTAAAACTAATCCCTTTTAATGTCTTCACTACAAGCGAGGTTTTAGATACACACAAGTCTTCTGGACTTTTACACACAATTCTAAAACTCTTCTGGCTACATTAGAATAAAAGCATTCCTAAAATACCACTGATTCAAGGTACAGTTGGTAAGCAAGTTTAGGGAGAAAAGACTAAATAAATTCATAACGCCTACTGAATTTTAGCTTGGGTGTTACTGGATTCTGCCCTTCAAAGTACCAAAAAATGAAAGCTGCATTTAAGCAAGTATCAGTATTTTTCAAAATTAGTAAATATAACTTTTGGATATACATTGCTTTGTGCATCATCCAAAAACACATACACACATTCTGTGTATGCTTGTATGGAGTTCACGCTCAGATACTTCTGTATATGCTTATATGAAAAAATACAAGTGTATGAATAAAATAAAAATGCCCGATTAAATTTACACCAAAAATACTACAAATACGTATTGATTTATTTAAAAGAGCCAGGAAGACATTTTGGTAGAAACCAAACCTGCTGGTTTTGCACTCTTAAATAAAGGAATATCCTCCCATTGTTTCTGATTTGGTGCTTTGTTGTATCTTCTTGACACTGGACAGTCTGCCAAGCAAATAAACT
>Ga0065711_1031378_pt1 | contig 29835 bp, 18 predicted proteins | sample Hoacrofraction12_FD_59098 | JGI IMG/M metagenome (GOLD analysis project Ga0065711, IMG submission 59098) | Hoatzin crop microbial communities from Cojedes, Venezuela - Epithelial fraction 12 v2 (version 2) | ecosystem: Host-associated > Birds > Digestive system > Esophagus > Crop | place... | reverse complement strand
ACCTCACCGACCACTCATCCAGCCCACACTTCCTGAGCTTCCCTAGGAGGATGTTATGGGAGACAGTGTCGAAAGCCTTGCTGAAGTCGAGGTAGACAACATCCACTGCTCTCCCCTCATCTACCCAGCCATTCATGCCATCGTGGAAAGCTATCAGATTGGTCAGGCATGATTTCCCCTTGGTGAATCCATGCTGACAACTCCTGATAACCTTCTTTTTCTCCCACTTGCTTGATAATGGCCTCCAGGATAAGCTGCTCCTTCACCCTTCCCGCAATGGAGGTGAGGCTGACTGGCCTGTAGTTCCCTGGGTCCTCCTTCTTGCCCTTTTTGAAGATTGGAGTGACACTGGCTTTTCTCAAGTCCTTGGACACCTCTCCTGTCCTTCAGGACCTCTCAAAGATGATGGAGGGTGGCTCAGCAATGACATCTGCCAGCTCCCTCAACACTCGTGGGTGTATTCCATCAGGGCCCAAAGATTTGTGGGCATCCGGATCGCTTAAGTGATCTCTCACACAGTGCTCCTTGACCAAGGGAAGGTCATCCTTTCTTCAGGCTGCCTCTCTTACCTCCAGGGCCTGAGATTCCTGAGGACCGCCTTAGCACTGAAGACTGAAGCAAAGCAGGCATTCAGTAACTCTTTCTTCTCTGTATCCTCTGTCACCAGGACACCCGCCTCATTCAGCAGCGGTCCCACATTATCCCTAGCCTTCCATTTGCTGCAGATGTACTTGAAGAAGCTTTTCGTGTTGTCTTTGACATCCCTTACCAGATTCGATTCCAGGTGGACCTTAGCCTTGCTCGTTGCATCCCTGCATGCTCTGACAACATTCCTGTACTCCTCCCAAGTGGCCTGTCCCTCTTTCCACATTCCATAGACCTTTCTCTTCCATCTGAGCTCCGCTAGAAGTTCCTTGCTCCTCCATGCTTGTCTCCTGCCTCCTTTGCTAGACTTCTTGCTCAGGGGGATGCACCTTTTCTGAGCATGGAGGAAGTGATGTATAAAGAGCAACCAGCTCACCTGGACCCCCCTGCCTTTGAGAGCTCTCACCCAAAGGATTCCTCCAAGTAGCTCCTTGAAGAGGCCAAAGTTAGCTCTCTCGAAGTCCAGAGTTTTGATTATACTTATTGTCCTGCTTCCTCCACGCAGGATCCTGGAGTTCACCATTTCATGGTCACTGCAGCTGAGGCTGCCTCCAATCCTCACATCGTCAACCAGTCCCTCTCAGTTTGTCAGTACAAGGTTCAACAGCACGCCTCTCCTTGTTAGCTCCTCCACCGCTTGCATCAGAAAGTTATCATCAATGCTCTGTAGGAACCTCCTGGAATGCATGTGCCTGGCTGTATGATCTTCCCAGCTGATGTCAAGGTGGTTGAAGTCCCCCACGAGAACCAGGGCCTGTGACTGTGAGGCTGCTTGCAGCTGCCTGTAGAAGGCCTCATCAACTTCCTTCTCCTGGTCAGGTGGCCTGTAGTACACCCCCTCAGTAATGTCAGCCATATGAGCTTGTCCCTTAATTCTAACTGATAAGCTCTGGACTCATTCTTCATCCGTCCCCAGGCAGAGGTCAATAAATTCCTGTTGCTCCCTCACATACAGAGCAACTCCACCACCTTGCCTTGTTGGCCTGTCTTTCCTAAAGAGTCTGTAACCATCTGTGACAGCATTCCAGTCATGTGAGCTGTCCCACCATGTCTCTGTAATTGCAATGATATCGTGGCCCTGCCACCACACATAGATCTCTAATTCTTCCTGCTTATTGCCCGTGCTGCATGCATTGGTGTACAGACATTTCAGAGAGGAACTCCAGCATGCTGATTTCCCTGGAGGGGAGCAAGAGAATCTGCCATGTCTATGCCCACCCTTAAGGTTGTTGGTCTTTTGCTTCTCAGCTTGGGACACAGAGAAATATTTGTCCCTGCTCTGATTAGCCACTCTTAATCCCCAACCTGATGGAATGGCTTGAGCATTGTGACTTTGCCCCCGACCCCTTGAGTCCTTCAGTTTAAAGCCCTCCACACCAGGCTGGCTAGCCTGTTGCCAAAGATCCCCTTGCCTTTTCTAGACAGGTGTGTCCCATGCCTCTTTAACGGATTATTGTCATTGAAGAAAGTCCCATTGTCATAAAAACCAAAACCCTCATGGCGGCACCAGCCATGAAGCCAAGAGTTGATACCCATTATACACCTGTTTCTAGGTGATCCCCTTCCTCCAACTAGTAAAACAGAGGAAAAGATAACTTGGGCACCAAAGCTTTGTGCTTTCCCTCCCAGGGCTTTGAAATCTTCCTTAATTCTGCCAACATTCCTACTTGCAGTGTCATTTGTGCCTGTGTGAAAGAGTAACATTGGATAGTAGTCTGTGCTCTTCATGAGTTGTGGCACCCTCTCGGTCACAGCCCGGGCCTTAGCTCCTATGAGATGAAATATACTCGACAGGCTCCTTCTCAGTCTGCTCGTCTCTTTGTATTGCCTGTTAATGGCAGAATCCTGCTTCAACAGCTCAATACCACAGAATCTTGAGCATGTGCTTAACTTTCTGAACTCTGAGCAGTCCCACTGACTTCAGCATAACTACCCCCAGTGCAAAATTAAGTGTAGACATAAATCATTGCAGGACTGAGCCTAGAGTGCAACATGGTGAATAGTTTCTTTTCAGGAAAGCATTTATTTCCTGAAGGCACCATTTCAGCTTAAAGATTTAACATATTTGTGTTATACTTATTGAGTCTGTTGGGAAGAAACATTGAAGAACAACTGGAAATGCCCAGAACACACATTACTAAATACAATATTTTAAATTTGGGGAGATAGACGCACAAAGGAATTTAGATGCCATCTACAATGTCTAAGAACTAACTGTCAAAGAAATTTGTACTTTTCCATCTTAGCCCAAATGAGCAGGGTAATCATCTGGGAAGAAGGAGATTGGAGTTTAAATTTCCTCTTTGCTTGAAAGTGTGAACTTAAATTTAAGTCTCCAACACCTTTAGAATATTGCCTTAAACAATGGACCATGGAATCTGGAAAGGTTGCACAAGGCCAGATTTGTGAACTCAGTCCTCTGGTGATTTTAATGCTCCTTTCCAAATGCTAAATATATCTTTAAAATGACCATTTAAAAAAATAAAAAAGAAAGGAAAAAAAGTCATACTTCCAGTGTGATAAAAAGCAATATCATGGCATTTTACTTAATCACATTTTGTGCTATGGCTGAAGGAAACAATAAGATATTATTCCCAAAGATATAGCTATGACAGTGGTGACTCATGAGTAGGACTTTAAGGTACTTCCAGAGTCTGAATATTAAATATTTATTATAGTTCTATAAGATTTTATATTCACTGTACTGCTTGCTAGTTTTGCCTGTCCTCAGGGGACTGAGAAGGTTCTGTATTTTCTTCCCATTTCCAGCACATCAAACCTTTTTTCTTAATATCCCTATTAAACCATATTCTTCCCCAGTTTCTCATGGATTGTCACTGAGTCATATCAGTATCACTGCAGAAACTCCAGCTGAGTCTTGCTGATGTCAGTGAGAAGAAGGATGGGAAAAAATTGCCAAACCCCAGAATTCTTAAAAATACTGCAGTTAACAAGTCTCTCCTTAGTCAGGTCACTCATGTTGAATTTCAACTTCTTTTCTGTATTTGCATGTTGATTGTCAATGCTTTCTTATCTTACTTGTCCGTGTGGCACCATGCATATTGCCAGCAGGACATAAATAAATGAGCTAATGAATAAGTAATAGCAATCAATATAAACAAACATAGAGTTGACTGGCCTCCTTCTCATTGTTCTCATTGAATGAGATGCCAAAAGTAATCAAGCAGCATAAATTATAAAATATAAGTTCAAGGTTAGAAAGTAATCGTTTCAGTATTTTAAGAAATCTGCAGTGTGAGTAAAGTAATGTGCTGGCTATAAAACATTTAGACAGTTTTCTTTTGCTTTCAGGACATGCCTAACTTCATTCCCACTGAAGTCAACAATACGCCTCCTGGTATAGAATGGTTTAAAAAATCTTTCAAAATGGTTTCTAAAAAATGAAGTGTTTGCAATTTTTTTTTTACCTAGAGAAATTCTTCTCTGTAAGGGTTTGGTATGTCACAGAAAACCAGTGTAACATAATTTTCTGAGGACCTGAGTTCTTGAGAGACATGTACTTGTCAACAGAGACTTTCTGCATGCCCTTAGATGGAAAATTCTCCTATAGAAGTAGTTATCAATGAAAAAATACTGAAATAATTGTTTTTAGCAGATGTATTACTTCTCTTCATGTGCCTTTGAGCATTTCTGCCCCACTTGAATTTTTATATTACCTCTTTATTTTGTCCATTTCATGTATATACAAAGGAGTCCTATCTCCATTTGTGATGGTTACCACAAAACAGCTTTAATTCAGTGATACTGGTACTTCTCACAGTTTCTTTGTGTTCTTCTTATCTCTAATGACCCTTTGGCCATATATTTACATACAAGGAGAAACCCCATTGAGAGCCACAATAGCTGTGGAAGAATTTTGCAGCATCCAGCACAAAGGAACCATGATGTCCAGCCCTACTATAATACAGATATTAAAAAAAAAACACAAAACAACAAAATAACCAACACAACAAAAAATCCAAACAAAACACCTCAAAACACAGCAACACTGTCTGAGTCATAATAACAAACACCTGTAAAGTGGAGGGTGCCTTGCAGCTCCTCTTCCCCACTGGAAGCCAAATCATGTTTTGTTAGACACAGAAAGCTTCAGCAGACAAACCTCAGAAAATTACAAGGGGCAATGTTGCACCCATGTGCAATTGTTCTGTAGTGCCACATGATAATTTGCAATATGTGTATATTGAGACAATACCAGAGGGTATTTTTCTCTAATAGAATGCATATCTATTGTTAAGAAAGTGATGATAAAGGCTGGCACATTATTAAAAGCTGGATTGAGTTCAGAATTTAATATTCCTCTCTCATTTCAAGCAATTTTCGATGTCCACAACTGTCATCTAACATTGTTTCCAAGTCGCAATTCAGTGGGAGAAAAATAGTTGTCCATGTCAGGCTTCAAAGTGACAGATCTGTTATGTTATTTATCTTAAGTGTGAAGATGAGAATGAACCATCTTCCAGCCTCATAATTCAGAAGTGAACATAATAAAAATTAAAGGAAGAAGTGAAAGGGACAGCATCTTTGTATGAATGTAGGTTAATGGAATATCATGTGAAACTGCTTTTGCCAGAATTGCTTTCCCTGGTTCCTTCCAACTGTACTTATCATGATGTAAATCAGGAGGAGCTTCATTAAGTGAATTGACTCACATTGGCCAAAACAGCTGTAAAATATATCTGAATGAGGCACAATGTCATGCGAAGACTTTCTGTGATTAAAATGATGGGACAAACACTCGAACCTTTCAGACCTGAAATGTGTTTCTCTTCCAAGGCAGCTGTCGAATACTGCATTTTTTTAAAGCATTCCCCTTTTTGCATTTCAGTATTTTGGGGTTTGCCCCACGTGCCCCTCACAAAGACTCACTGCACATCATTTCATGGAACTTCCAAACATTTCTGTGGAGCAAAAAAACAAACTTTCTGAACTCCGCTTTGCTTCGGGGCATTGTCTTGAAAGTTATGCGTGCTGTTAAAAATTGGCTTTCAAATCATGGAACTAGGCCTTCAGGGAAACTTTCTTTCTCTTCTCCTTCTTTTTTTTTTTTTCCTTTCCTCTTCATAAGAAGTTTCAGAGCTGCAGAGCCTCAAGCCAAAAGAAATAGTTGTCCAGGCAAGTTTTCGGCACTGCATCCGACAGAACAAGAGGCATGCTGGGGTGCTTGCTAGGGGCTATCTCACCCTCCCGCATTCGCATGCCTCCCACAATGCTCCATGCAGCTGATATGAAAATGAGTACTTGAACTCCTTGGTGAACTTTTAAATTGGCCCTGCTTCTTCTTCTCACCTTTGCTGTTTCAGACATGTTCTTCTTGTCTGAGGATGACTTTCCAGCTATTTTTCACCCTTCTAAAGTAAAACTACACAAATGTACAAAAATCAGTCAGGTGGAAAAGCACAAAACCTCCCCAGTGACAACATTTGCCAGAATTTAATTGTCACAGAGCACAAGTTATCATTGCTTCTGTGCTGGGATTATGCTTTTCATCTAGCTGGGATTTAGCAAAGGCCTTTCGCACAATTTATTGATATTTATGGGAATAAGGTGGTCACCGGTCATTGAAGTTCACAAAGACCATTCTTCTCAATAATAAGAACATTCCCATTATTAACAGTTCCTTTACTGGATAGTCTAACAGCATGGTTTGGCTCCTTACTGACAACTATTTAGAAAATATAGTTCTTACCCCAGATTAAAAGATCACTACTATTTCGTGGTACACTGTTATATATGATAGAGATAGGGCTTTGCTTCTGATTGTGTTAGAATAAACTTTTTTGTGTCACAGAAGACACTATACATATATGGAATATTCTCTTTCCTACATTCTAGGGCCAGAAGGGATCACTATTCTTTTCTAGTCTGGTCTCCTGCATAGAAAAAGAAGAAGCCTTGCAATTTTGTGTTGTAAGCCCCGAAATGATGAAACTGAATCAGAGAAGACGAATGAGAGCTGTCAGATTTCATGTTAAAAACGGATTTTCAAAGATGCATGCACAAAGAGAGATGCTTAAATGAAGTATTTCACACACCAAACAGGCTGTTAGAGAGAAGACTTCTACTTTGGCACTATTACTATAATTTGTTGTATATTACGGCACTACCCCCAGTTGTGCCTGAGTAATAAAAGACAGATTCTCTTTTCCTCTGCCTTCCTGACTTTGAGAGATTGCAAACACAAAGGTACTGACCATATCAAGATTCACACCCACAGTGAATCTCACATCTTGCGAGTGTTTCCCCTGAAATTCATGTCTGTGCACAGATGGATGCAGACGATGCCACGCATGTACCTATGTGCCTCTGTCCACACAAGGACAGCGGTACAGTTGGTGGGAAAGTTTAAGTACTTGGTCATGTCTGTGTCTGCTATTTTTGCATAGAATTCACAAACAATGTCTTTTCCTCGAAATTAAACAAGGGAAATCCCCTAGTTAGCAGAAATCATAGCCAGTTCGTGCCTTCTCTGAACTGCATACTGGAAGGTAAGTGCGTGAGTCGGGGTGTGAGACGTTGCTTCATGTTTGCCCATCCCCAATACCCCACAGGGACAGGAGATAAACTTTGTTTCATATGCTGAGGCTCCTGGCACAACACAGATACCTTTCTTGCCTCAAAATCACCAGCTAGCAGCAGAACAGGGAATATCTCTCTGCCTCCCAGGGTCACGTTGTTTGCATGGTGGTCTGTCCCGCATGAGCAAACAGAAGTACAAATATGCTATTTTTTGACTCCATACTGGTCTCTGTGTTTGTCTTACCTACACACAAGTTTTTTCAATTGCACTTAATGGGTATTAACTTGTAGTTCCTTACAACTCTCCAGTCAGACTGCTGAGCAATTACACACGTACTTTCTGTTTTCAAAAACTCAGGCGGAGACTTCAAGGACTAAATCAACCTAAGGTGCAGAAATTTGTCCTACCACAACTAATTATCCAATGAAAACTCTCAGTTCTGCAGTATATCTGAAAATAGAGTGCATGGAAAGCTAACCTAGCATTTCAGTCTATTTATAATATAAACCTTCACTACAGCCAATGTTGTTAAGAGGTTTTTATAGTATATAGCAAGGAGTTTTGTTCTTTAATTACTCCTTTAATCTTTGTTTGGCTTGTTCCTGAGAACAAGTTACACTCCCGCCTTTTACAGGACAAACAGCTTCCAGGAATGCATCAGACTGCCTCAGGGGTCAGAGAGTGCATCTATCGAACACCGCCCTATTTCAGCCTAAATCCTGACTGATCTGTTTTTGCTTAGTAGAAGTGTAATTAATATAGCTAATTAACAAATGACCACCCAATTTTTTTTTCTCCAGAGTAAGAAAATTTACACAAGTCTTCATTTGTTTCATGTGGCTTCTCTTCCACCTCGAAGGGCCAGCTGTTTGTAAGGATATTAAATCCCTATTGTTAATATGAGGATTATGTAAAATAATGTTAAATATATGTTAATATAGGGATTATGTTAAGTCTAAAAAAGGTACTGATGTCCATTTGTGTTGTCTGATGGATGCCTCATAAGACCACAGCGTTTTTCTTCTTTGTTACACTTTCAGATCATATCCAGGGATCAAGATGGCACTTTGACTCCTGTTACAAACTCACAGCAAGTCCTCAAAGACAAAGTACTTTCTTTACTGTCCTGCAGTATGTCAGTGAGCTACTGGAGATGTTTGTTGCACAATGACATGCCATGTTCCCAGTCCTGGAAACAGTGTGGAGGAGCAACCCTGCTATTTGCTGGATATCCTTGAAATGCGTCTTGAGGTGCTGGATAATGGGAGAATGACCTCTTATTGCAATTACAGATCTATCCTGTAAAAACAAAACTCTTTTATTCACCAGATATCCCCAAATTATCCTTAACAGAAGATAGATAAACATTAAAGGAAAAAGAGATATTTATTACAGTACCTTTGTGACATTTGATTGAGAAGAAGATGCCCCAGGAGAGAATTGTCCACAACTTTGCTCCCTTCATCTCAGGTTCCATTCCCAAGCAACATGTGTACTACTTCCCTCATCCTGATCTGGAGATACACCCCTTTACAGACCTAACCTCTCCTTGGGATTCAAATTCAAAACTCTCCTCATTCAGGAGGATTTCTCAGGACTTCAGAAATGCAAATGACTCTTGAGCATGGCAAATTAGAGATATGTCCTTGCCCACAATGTAATTGTTAGAAATTCATTCACCCATTGGAAGGAAAGAAGACTACTCTTGCCAGAGAGAGATTCAATCATTGTATATAACTTTTGTTTTCCCAAAATCTGTACTTCATGTACAGTGATGGATGGCCTGCATTCATACATGCAAGTGAGACTTCATGCATGTGGTTAGTTCTTAATTCTTGGACAAAGTTCTTGGACGTAACTGTAGCTGCATAAGGATTTGACAGCTTTCTGGAGTGTTGACACTTCACCCTGTTTTGACCAAAGTCTGTCTGTTGTAAACTATTGTGCAACACTGGAGACTTACTGGTTGGTCACCGAAGTCATACGGACCACCTCAGCTCGCAGCGTTAAATTGGATTAAGATTTTGGATGGTGCACGGTCAATGCATTTATTTTCTGGAATGAGCTATATTTCATAGGAGAACAGAAGAAGAGTTTTCCATAAACCTTTAAAGGAGTTGTGAAGAGTTTCTTACTGAGAGGTGGCATATGATAAAAGGGAGACAGGTAGGACTGAGGAGAACATTAGTGACCTTATTCCATAAGAAGCTGAGGACTGTAACTGAAGGACTTTGGGCTACAGTTAGAAAAAGGAAGAAAAGCAAAAATGGAAAACAAGTCAGAGGAAATAAAAGCAGAAATGTAAGACATGGAAGCATATATCACAAAAGTGTGTGTTAATAGTTGATAGTTGAATTGATTGGCTAGACAACAGTGAAGGTAAAAACCGGCTAAACCATGAGGATTAGGTCACCAGACTTACTGATGCAATGATTCTTGAGTGGTATTCCTCAGACTACACAAAGCCACTAGAGTCCTGGAAGCATAAGGCAAATGGTCTGTGCAACAGCACTAAACAGTAAAACACATGAAGTTTATCACATGCAGCTGCACAAGTTGCCTGTGATCAGCTTATTTGAATTGCTTGGGGTGACAGGGCGCATGAATGATTTGTATGTTTGTTCAAATGGGTGTTTAGCTCCAAGGAAAGTCTTCTCCACTGAGCTATCTGAATTGTTGTTACTGATACTTTGCGTAGATACTTCTCAGAAATCACTGGCAAGCTAGTATTGATTTGTGAAAATTGATTTATTCATAAACATTCACTAAACAGATTTGACAAAGTTTCCGGACTATGAGGTAATCAAGAGTGGCACCTACTCACCACAAAACGTACTTCATGCTTCATGTTTTACTGTAGTCATAAGGCACTGATCCCATCCCCGAACTGGTCAGTTAAAGTGTAACTAGCAACTGGGTGACTAAAGTACAATGGCCAGTCTTGAATTAGGAATGATGTATAAACATTCAGAAAAGCTTTGTTTCGGGAATACAAGGGATGTGAAAACAGTTTCAGAAGCAGACTGCGATCATGCATATACTCATAAATAACCTTATGAGACCTCAGAGGAGCAGAGAGGTAAATCCACATATTAATTTGTGCCTAACCTCATTTTGTTATTCCAAGGGCTTTAATCTAACCCAGAGGGAGAGCAGAATTTACATGAAAGAGTCATTAGAAAAAGTGCATAAACAGCCTTGGAAACAGAGATGAACACACAGACCTATCTCCTTTCCAAAGCAAGCATCTGCCATGCTAGATTTGAGAGTTCTAAAGTCAGTTGAGATCTCTTTCAGACTCAAAGAACCCTTGGATTATTTACTCTTCAACTCCACTGTTTCTACAAAAAGTGGTAAATTTACTGGAGCGTAATCTGGTATCTGTTGAGCTCCCTGTAGGAGCCTTGAGATCTATTTTGAATCTGTTCAGGTAAAAGTGAACTCAAACCTAGGCTTCACACAGAGCCACATGATCCAACAGCTAGGACTGCTAGCTTCATTTATAAAGGATGTGCAACATTGACAGCTTTTCCTTCTTTTCCTACCTTTTAAAGACTAACTATAGAAAGGATGGACTCAGGCGTGAGAAAGCATTACTGTACTTTAAAACAGCTGCTGAAAGAGAAAATTAGATGCAGGGGAGATTCTTTTTTTTCCCCTAAAAAAAGTCTTTGATGGAGTTCAGGCTTATCCAATATCAGCTGGCAGTTCAAATAATATTTTCAGAGTTGAAATTTTGACTCCATTCTGAAGAAAAGCGTAACTCAGTGTAGTTGAGTAGGTTGTATCAAAACAAAGTGATACTGTCAGGGATATAGTCAGCATTCATCAGACTGAAAATTACGTCTCTGTCTAGATGCCTGTGAGAAATGGAAGAACACAGAAGCAATTCTTTAAAAAAAACAAAGTCCTACCAAGGGGAAGCAACTGAGATCCATAATACACACTCCTATGTTGAGTCATTTCCAGAGCTGTTCTTTATGTTGTCAGAGGCAATTGAGGGTTAAATGCTAGATTTCTTATCAAATTGTGAAATGTTAAAAAAAAAAAAAACCATCCATGGCAGCACTGTTGGGGCCTAACCTCCCAAGGGCTGTGATGATAAGATTATGATAAGAATATCTAGAAAAGAAAGATTCTGAACTAACAAGATTAAACAGGGTGAGATCATCCATTGATGAATTTATCCTGTGACCAAGAACAATGTAATAGGATTAATGATGAGGATTTCTGACCGTAATAAGATGTGGGTGATGCCTGAGAGAAAGTTCAGTGGTCACAACTGCAATGAGTCCCATGTGTAAAGACAACATAATAATGCTTAATTGGCAAAATGCCTTGTTGTGAAGAGAAGCCTTTGCTATCTTTTTATGGGAAAGCTCTGCAGAATTTAACAGACAACTGCAATCTTCCTCTCATTATTATTTCTACTTTCTAACTGGTCCCTCTAAATGCATGGAAACACTGTATCCATGGCAAAGCTTTTTATATAGCTAAAGCATGCTCCCAAGTAATTTTGTTTGATACTGGGTATAATATGCAGTACTTTTAACAGCGATGCAGATTTTTTCTTTGCTACTGGGTAAAATATGTAGCACTTTAACAGCTATGCAGATTTTTGTTTATGTGCTTCCTTTGGCCGTAGGGATGGTCTTTCCCGTGGGGGTTTCATATCAGCATGTCATGGGCTTTTCCCTCTCACTCTGCAAGCTTAGGTATGGAAACTGCAAGGCTGAGGTCTTGCAAGGACTTTGGACAGCCACCTTTAGCCTAGTTTGGTGAGACTAACACACACTTGGGCACCTGGGGACTTTTCCAGGAGAAAGTCCTTAGGGACTACCTAAAGGCTGTGTGTTACAGAGAGGCCGATTGTTATCAGGACTACACTGGTCTCAGGGTCAAATTCATCTTGCCTAGGAGTGAGCTGGTTACCCTAGGTCCTCATGGTTAGTGAAGAGAAATATGGTATTCCATAGAAATTAATTTCACCAACATCAGAAGATTAACTTTGAATTATATGAATCACATTTAAAAACATCCCTCTTTCTCATGATAAAGTGAAAAGAGAAAGACTAGTTCAAGAAGCCAACTATCTTTATTCAGGTCATAACAAAGGACTGTTCTGTATTATGACTTGCTTCTTTTTGCCCAAAATGCTAGGTAGACTTGATCAATATATTGTCATTATTGTTAGCAAAACTACAGGGGTTTTATCAGCGGAAAAAAAACCCCAAAAAACCCAACCTTCAGATTTCTGATTGCAAAACCTTTTTTGGGTGTCTACATGAAATGAGACATCCTCACAAAAACTCCTCATTTGATAAGAAAGTAAATCTTTTTGCTTCATTAGAAGAACAATTGAGCAAATCTTCTTAACTTACCATAACTCTAAAATTGTCTTACAAACACTGGTCAGGTGAACTCAGAGAGATCTCGTAATGTAGTTCTCCTATTTTACGTATGGGGAAACAGAGACATCAAAAGATGACTTTGTCAACAGTGTGAAAGAATTGGTAATAATTATTAAAAAGTTATTCTACAGGGGTTCATCATTTAGAAGGACATTGATGTAAAATATGTGAATAAGTGCTCTCCAAAAGCATGACAAGAGACTCCTAAAATACACAGTTTTAATGGAATTCATTGAATAAAAAGTCATAGCTACAACTCTCAGTCAGAGAGTTTGTACAACTACACAGACAGCAAAAGGAAAAAAAATCTTGGCAAGTATGTGCTTTGAAGTTTTCCATATAACTAAGCTTTCATAAAGAAGGCCATGCACAGGCTCTGTTGAGGCCAAACGGCTTCTCTGAAACATATCCTGTACAGAGATCTTTCACGGAGCATGGCTGACTCTTTTCAAGATTGTATTTATGTTTATGTTCCTTACAGGTGCTTAAAACTCCACATCTTTTTTATTGGCTTTGCTTGATATAGACAAAACCCAGTTCTTCAAATAATTAACAATTTTACAGTTCAAAAATCCTGTGTAGGCATTTGTTTGCAGCTGAATTTCAGCCTAATCATATCTAAAACAATCTTAATAATATTCCTAAAGTATTTGCCAACTCTATTATCCATTAACTTTTTATGGTAAGCAAACACTTCACGTTTTACTGACATATTCCAAAAACATGTGCTGAGGGAGTAACTAGGCATGGGAGCAAGGGAGTTATCCTTAATTTGTAATTTCCTGTTATTGTAAATTATACCTGTTCTACACCTCCATGGCCTCCTTCCATCTTGAAATGTTGCTATGTTACTTTTCTGTTTGACTTCTGCATCTTCAATGTTGTAAAAACTACCGTAAAAGTCCATAAAAATGCAATAACATTATGTCAATCAAAAGCAATGGAGCAATCTCTATTGAGCAAACAATTGGAAGGCTACAACTAAACTGCAATTGCACCTTATTGCAAATGATTAAAGATATGAATCAGAAAATTAAAAATGTTTTTCTAGCTTTAGTTACTACCAGTTGCCTAATTTTAGAGTAGTTACTTTGATCCTATCTAGAGTCCTGTAAAGAGGCTACCATTACAAACAGTGATACTGTCTTGTGTTGCTTCCATTAATATGGATTACCCATGATTGTTTTAAATGCACAGTCACTCGGCAAATGTCGCCACAATATAAATCCACTTCTATTTTGTTTATGTGAATACTCGGGTAAGAACTTCCATTTTTTTGTCAGAAACAAGAAAATTGTTGTACTAAATGTCTGTCCAGCTCAGTACCCCATACCTGACAGTGCCCTGCAGCAAAGCCCCAGGGAAGATTACGATAACATGGGAACCATAATGTCATCATTCCTCAGTATCAGCTTAGTGACGTGGCTCGGGGACCTCTTGACCCAGAGCTGTACGTCTTCGTCTTTAATAGCCTTTGTTAGATTTTTTCTCCCCTGCACTTGCTTCATCCCTTCTTGAACCCAGCTTAGATTACATGTGAGCTTTCAAGAGAATAACTTGGGGGGCTGTGCTGATTTCAGCCTCTACTGTAACTTCACATTTGAAGATAAAATTTCTTACAGGGCCATGAGAATGGATCAAAAGTTGAGCAGAAAGGAAGCGATCGCCTCGGTAATGGGGATATCTGAGAAAAGAGATTAAGGTAACTTTAAGGTCAGGGTGGGTATTATTTTTCTGCTCTGTCCAATTTTGGTATATGGCTGGGAGTAAAATATCTTCTTCCAGAATTTAGGCATCCTTTTGGTAAATATGGCAATTTGATTCTAAACTCATTTTATGCACAGCAGATAAATAAGCAATCATAAACTATGCCATCATAAATAAAAGCATTACTGAGCTCAAGCAATGAAAATCAATCAATAGAGGACACTCATGCCCAGTGAAAGAAACAGCTAATGCTCTGCGGTTGCTGGTGGATACTCTGTCATTCTATTTTAAAACCACAAGGAATTCCCTGTGTCATCAGCAACGGCAACTTTATTGCTGGTGAATTGGGAAATGACCAGGGCTAAAGGTGCATTTGAATTCCACTGACTCATTCATTTGGCCTGTCTTTCTGTGCAGGACTTCACCTGGTTATCTCACAGGCTTGGAGGGTGCCGAAAGACAGGCTCTTCCTAGTATTTCCACTTACACATGATACCAGACAGTAATTTCTTTTACTCTTCTGACTACAGTGAGGCAAGTTTGATTATCAGGGAAAAAACAAATGACCAAGCTGATCAGCTGTCACAAATTTATGTCTCTTCATCTGGTTGTCTCAGTCAAAAATACAAACCAAAACTTCTACACTTTTTCCAGAAGTATTACACTTCCTAAAATTTCCTGGATTGAATATATCCCTTTATTCAAGACCAAATTTATCTTTTTCAGTGTAGCTCTATCCATTTCTTATGAGACAAGCTTCTTGAAAAAGAATGGTTCCAACTTGAAACGAATCATTTATTTTAGGTCTAAAAAACATATTTTATTTAACTTTGAAAACCATACATTCTCCCCATTATTCTTTATATCATGAAGTATTTTTAATGAATCAGAAGTTTTAGCCAACTGAAAATGGTTGATGCTAATTTTGCATTTCTACTGTTTATCCCATGATGAATACTATGCTGACTACCATCAGATGCATTAAATCAGTCTCATTTAGTCCAAAAAGTGATCACATTCCATTTAAACAATGCAATTTCTTTTGAAAGTAATAAAGGGAAGAACAACATTTTCAAATCTTTAATTTCTCTCTTGCTGAATGACTTATTGATTTGTGCTTTCTTTTTGAATGATAGTGGTCTGATGTGCTAAACATTGATTTGAATCATTATACAAATATTGTATATAATCAGCATGCTATAGCAACAGAACAATGCATACCAAGACAGACCTGAAAGGACGGAATAATACAAAAAAATCCATTATGAGGTGCCACAACTGTGTGCATATGTGTGTGAGGGTGCATATGTAAAATAGCAAATGGAAATGAAAGTAATACATCCAGGGGGATGATAATGATGCAGAATTACAGAAGGTTTACATTTGGGTTAACACTGAACAGGGAACCTTGGAAATGAAAAATAATTGCTTTCTACTAGTAGTATTTCTTCTAACTCGACATTTCTCGCATCCACAAGTGCATGGCTGTCGCAGGTTTAAAGGGAAAACTCTCTTACACCCTGCTCATGTTCAGAAGCTTTAGCTTCATGCACAGCTATTCACGCCAATGGGAACTACACAGTCAAAAGACAAAAGAAAAGTGCTGAGAGCAGTAAGCACATAGATAATCCTGTCCACCAAACAATTTTGCATTTCGTTTACGCACCATTTATTTCAGACAAAAAAGGCTGCTGAGAGATTTACACCAAAGTGATTTCCACAGCTCAGCTGCTCAAGGCTGGGAAGATGATCGAAGCGCTGAGCTACGCTCTCCCGGGGACCTGTGCACAACCCTCTCCTGCCGTAACTGGGGATGGGATATCTCGTATGCTCTGTCTCAGACAAGTCCATTTCTAGCATCAGCTGGGGGCTGTTCAGCAGCCTGGGTGAGGGGAAAGAGCCTGTGGCTGCTGAGAGACGAAGGGACAGTTGTCTATTTTTGTCCCCTTGGACAGCAGTAGGACCCCAGCACTAGCTGTCCTTCCCTTGGGTACGCTGGGAAGGTTTTCCACCATCCTTCTCCTGAGCTCTCTGCAAAGAGGGAAGCACCCCTTTCCTGTCCATGGGAGAGAAAACAGTGCTCAGGGCACACACAGAGTCAAAATAGCCAGATGTTTCACAACAAAACCAAAAACGTCCATATCCAGCTCTAAAACTCTTGTGCTTGTCATGCAAAAATCCTCAAATGAGTATGGCTGCACTGGGACAACAAGTACTTATGCTATTTTATATATTCACAGTGAATTACACTTGCAACTAATGACCCATAACTATTATCCACCAGGTTTGCATCGAAATTTTGCCTAGCTAGCTACAATGGGTGAAGAATAAATATCACCATCCAGGGATTAACCAGATCCAAGCATGCAAGCTCAGACCAACAGGTGCAAAGCGAGGCCAGGGAGACTTGGAATCTGGGCCCCTTTTTTGTCTAACATCACAACTAGCACACTCAATGCAGTTGGGAGGGTGTTGCCATTTATCCTGGTGTAGGCCAACATCAGGATACAATCTCTTAGAGTAGGAGACAATTCAGCTTTAACTTAAGCATCATCACAGCAACATTGGCTAGCTTACCACAAGACCCTGGCTCAATGAGGTACCTACAGGCAGAACGTAACATGAGCTTAATCAGGCTAGGCAAGGTGTACAAATAAAGATATTCAAATAAATTTTTACAGCGATCCATATCAATCATTTTTTTTCCATACACATGCTTTTGTTCATGGCCTTGCCTTTCTGAAGTGTCTCTGCAGACTCAACAGAGTGAGATGCCCCTAAAAATATTGCATGAGTGTTTTTCCCAGGAGTAGATGGTTAATTAAGAGTTGAAACCTTAGCTTCTTCTAGTCTCACCAGAATCAGGTCTCATATTTCTATCACTCAGTAAAAATGAGTTCTGCATTCCCAGGAAGTATTTCTAGTATTAATTTAAAGAGTGAATCACTTTTGTGTGGTTATCAGTAAAAAAGCCCAAACAGTCTGTTTAAAACATATTGGCAAGAACAAGCAGGCTAAAGAAGGCATAATTCATGTAAATTTTTTTTCCCTTTCCATATATTTAACAGTGTTTTGGAACACAATGCATAACATACAGAGCTCTGATTGTCCAGAGGTAGATCAACAACCTGCACCAATGATCTTACATACAGATTTGGAAAATGAAACTTGACACTTCAGTTTGCAAATAGCTGGGAAAAAAATAGATTGCAGCATTGAAAACTTGTAATCATTATGGCATTTGCATTATGACAAATTAAAAACTGGTATTCTTGGTGATGAACAGTGCTATAAAGCTGATATTCTACACTGTGTATTGCAAGCTCATTTAAAATGTACTCTTCCATGACATGATGAGAACACAAATTATAATTAGGAAAGTAACCCAAGCAGAAAATTAGTCTGGAAGACTAGTCGGAGTGTGCTCCTGCAGACAAAGCCACCCTGTGTCATAACTTTACTGTGTCAGTATAGGGAGAGATTGATGCAGAAGATAAAGACGAGGACAGATATGGTTTTCCAGGAGGCGGGGAGGGAAAGAGTTTCCAAGTATGATCTGCAAATATGAGTCTTGCAAATATGCACAAAGAGAAACCCCATCAGATCCCATGTTTGCAGAGTTACTCACAGCATAGGCTGTGACAGCTGCAACACACGGGTCTATACCTGGATTTTTGTTCCCATAATCCTATTCATACATAAAAATCCACATTTATGAGCACAGATAAAGTCTGCTGACCCCACCCTGAACCCAGAGGTGACTTGCACAAGTAAATGTACCCAGCATTTGTGACTAACACAGGGTCATATATAAAAAATGTGGTTCGAAATTTCGTTGTAAAACAAATGGACCAAAAAATAAAAAAAGTCAGAAAGTCAAAAAGTGTTTGCTACCACCAAATGATAAATCAAGTAAATGATCTTGAGAAACTTATAAGCAAGCAAGATATATATCTGTAAGCATTTGTATTTGAGATTTTCTCTTCTGGAACAGTTTTGTAGGGTTTAAAAGAAAAGCCATATAGCTCTGTACAAATCACTCGGTATCTCTCTACTTTATCTAGAGAGAATAGAACAAATTCACTAACTGGAAAATTATACCTATCTCTTAGGTGTCTCGTCTTGTGAAAAGGGGACCTGTATGCTAGACAGTGGTTACGTTGCACTCAAGGGAAAGGGTCATGACTTTCTATTAAATCTTATTCGCTTTTTCTCTAAGAGTTGGTTTTCTTGAGGTAAGTGGTACTACTTCATTGTAAGGGCACCCATGACTTCCCAGTACCCTACAGGATTTAGCAGATTTATCCTTATTTAGAAAAAGATATAAAGGAAACCAAAAAAACTACTGATGCAAGGAGCTATATCAACAGTAGCCCTGAAAAAAAAGTGCCCTGCTACAGGGGACCAGAGTCTGGCAAAACAGGCAATAGTTGGAGAGTCTGAAGCTAGGTGCCTACCTAACATGCAGGATTTTGAAAACTGAGAATTAAGACGTGCTTGCAGCACTGGTTAAGACTTCAGCAAAGCAGATAGTCTTCAGAAGGGCGTGTAAAAACATCACTAGGTTGCAGAACAACACAGAACAGCTCTTGTGCTGTATACTGAGTCCAGGTCTCCTCAGCTACCATCAATGACCTGGGGAATTTATCACTGTTGCTGCAGTGTTAACCAAATTGTTTACCTGGAATACATCTTCAATCTCAAGTGTAATTGCACAGTCCAGAAAAATGGCTCACCTTGGTATCGTCTTTTCCCTGGCTAGAGGTGGTTGCCCTGAACCCTTTCTGCTCCCCTGTCTCACCTGACTCTGGCAGTACAGCGTAGCAAACTGAAAGTCACTCTCTGAGCACAATTTTTCCCTAGATACTTTCAATACCAATTTTTAGTTCATTTTTGGCTGAACTAAATAAGAAGAGAGGCACAGAGGCTGTAAATGAGAGCAGAAGCTTTGCTAGGAAAGAGTTGCCCTTCCGGTTTTTGTGCGATAAAAGTTACTTGATGCTTAGAGGAACATACAAAGACATCAAAACACGTTCAGCCTGATACAGCCTTAGACCCAAATCCATCATCTTGACTCTGCAAGAACGCAAATTGTCTACAGAAGCTTTTGCTGGCCACTGGGGCTCAGCCATGTTTATCTAATCCGTACGTTTCATTTCTGTCTCCTACTCACAGGGTAGTTGGAGCCTCTCACTTCGACAATGAAATGGTGTGGAGATTCAGCTGGTAGGTCGGTGACAGGAATAAGAAATCCAAGCCAGGAAAAATCTCCAGGGAATGTTGCTTGGACCTACATGAAAGAACGGATTAATTAGGGGTAGTTGTTCATCTCATTTTAAGGTTTAAATTTATTTATTTCACATTAATTCATATGAAAACTTAATTTTTTTTATTGCATCCCACAAGTCCAAAAGCTTGGGAAAAGGGAGTTTTAATTTCACATACAATGCATGGTCTGAGACAGGGTGATTACGGGACTTCAAGTGTGTGTTTAAATCCGTCATCGGTCAGAACTGTCCCTGGGAACAATGGCTTCAATACCGTGCTTCTGTTCATTTGGAGGTGATTTAAAATGATGTCTGGAGTAAACATGTGTTTGTGAATTGTTGTTCAGGGTACATATATTTCCTGAGTCAGGCTGCAGAAGAAACCAAAAGTTTCCAAAATCGAAAGTTTCCAAATCCAAAAGGAAAAATTAAAGTAATAGCTTATTATTGAAAGTCACATAAACACCTTTGCGGCCAAAGCTCCTCTTTTTAATTTTATCTTTGGGACATGTGTTGCTGATTTGCAATCCCTATTTTGAAAACTTCTAGGCATTTTTTGTATTCAAAATGTCAATAATATTTACAAAAGGGAAGCACTTTCTGTAAAGAAAAAATTGGGACAGGAACACAAATTTGTTTTTACTGCTTGCCAGTGTTTAGCATGAGTTTTAGTTTTGAAGAACAGAAAACAATACACAATCATTGGAAACAGAACCAGCAATGATGATGTAGAAGATATGAGCAACTGAAAGTTTTATTTTTGACTACTGATTCCTGATTTTTCATTCCTCCCCTATATATTTTCAGAGAAATGCCTTCTGGAAAGTAGCTAGATATTATAAGGTAATTTAATTTTAAAACGCTGGTTTGGTGACATTTACAGGATATTTAACACTTTACAAAACTGTGACAGTGTTTATATTCCTGGATATGGTTTTAGGAACCTAATTTCAAGTTTAAAAATACTAACTCATAAGCTGCTCGAGATGTGTGAGAAATGTCCTTTAGAACATGCGTAAGATGACAAGAATAAAGATGTTGGGCAAAAAAAAATGGTTGGAGAAATAAAACCCCACCATGAAGGCTGCTAATTTGATCACGTAGAACTGCACTGAGCAGCCTGCAACCTCCTGTAAGGTTTCTAGCCTAAGGACATCTTTGGTCGTACAAACATTTACTGCACTGGATCTCAGTAAACACAGCTTAGTAAGTCCTTAGTAAGTCCAACTTGAGGGTGCACATGTTAAGGTGTAGCCAACATGAAGGGAAACTTGGTTATTAACATTTTATTATTGAATGAGGCAATAACACTTTCTCAAAGTTCAGTATTTCTATTTAGTGGAGTTCCCGAGTCCAAGAAGCAACAGGTGTATTGCCCATGAAAAGGATTATCTATGTTGGCAGCTTTAAGAATACCTGGTGTTTGTCCTACACACCTGGAATCAGGTGATAACAAAATAGCTGTTTTTATTATGAATGAAAACCCAAAGAAAACCCAAACAAAAATACTTTAATACTTTAAGTGTTAATTATGTTGGTTGCAAGAAGAAAAAATAAATACTGAAACATCAGCCCTTACAATTATGCTAGCAGAGGGCAAGGCAGACACAAAGTTCTTCTTTGCAAAAAAATATCTTATGATCTGAATTTCTCTTCAGGACTTTAGGAATTATTGGGTTAGTCAGTAGCTTTCTGAAAGCCTGAAAAATCACCCTACAAAATTTTGGTGAATATTCCATCACATGGTTGAATTGAAGAAATTAGAAATGTTCTGCTTTCCTAGGGATTTTCAGCACCTCCTCCTTTCCATCCTCCTACAGATTGAAAATGGTACTGTATAGCAAGACTGGCCAGAAGAAAGAATACGCAGAAGCACGTCTTAGAGCCTCAGGCTTTCAAACTCTGTAACACAGGGATGAAAGCTCCAGACACATGTGCAGCCATCCTGTTAGAAACCATAGCCACGAGATTATGCATAAAGTCCAGTTGAGAAATCTTCCCTTAAATCTGAGACTCACAGTCTGCTCCCCTCTGCCTCCTCCCTTGCTGCCTAACTCATACAGTTTTAATTAATAACACTATTATGTACCTCCGTTGCAATATAAGACCCTGTTCAGGCAATATGCATGAGCGCTTTGAAGGACCCCTCCAGACAAATGAGAACTGTGATTACTCTTTTCATACTAAGAGTTCTTTAAAAAAATATGTAGACATACAGAGAGGTCATTGCAGACCTATTAAGTGAAGTCTGTACCTGCATTAGTGCTCTTCAGCAGCTGAAAGAGGTTGAACATGACCAAGTATAGAAAAAGCTCAGATTCACTTTTGTCTTCAGATTATACCTTTTGCTATCAAATCTCCAAAAACAGTTCCTGCAGTGCTTTGTCCATGGGGACCATTCAGTAGTTCCAGTGATTTACCAGTGGCCAAAACCCTACATATGGATATAGGTGTTCCCCTTTAACTGCAATGCACTTAATAATTACACCATTAATAATTTGTTTAAACTTTTGGTCAGCCATGAATTAGTCAAGCAGTTGAACTAGATGACCATTATAGGTCCCTTCCAACTGAAATACTCTGTCCTATCCTATTCAGTTCTAATCGCTAGCCCCAGACTCAGATCAGTACCTTATCAAATCTTCCCCTTACTGATGTGTGGAAACAACTCTTCCTCTGGAGCTCTTTGCCTTGGAGGACAGCTCTGGGAATAGACCTTTAAGAGCCAGAAATTATGAGGATGGGGGTGAGGTACCCCAGCCTGATCAGAGAGATTTTCTTGACCTCCATCTGATATATTTTCTTGTCTCTATTTCCTGCGCTGACATATAGATCTCGCTACATCATTTCTGTCCCTGATCAGTGTTGGTAGACTTCTCCTGTTTACTGATTGCCTTATCTCTGTCACAGCCTCATTAACTCAATATGTCCTGCAAGTTTTCATCCTCCCCTAGTGCCAAAAAGATTTCTCTACACTGTATGTGCCAATAGAGTGTCCTGGTGTGGCTGAAATGGCCCAGAGATACCGGAAAAGATTAGTTCTCTGGTTCGTGACACAATGTTGTATTAAGCTGCATTTCTCGAAAGTAAATTCCCTTTTGCTTCATTGCATGGCAACCTTTGATTGCTCAAAGCTAAGCTATTTTTCTGAAAGAAACCGAGGGAAGAATATCTGTAAATTGTTTTACTTCACTTGTTTGATAATCACCATTATGAATCAGACACTGCAGCAGATAAAGGCTTTTAACTTCAGCTGAAAACCAAAGTATCTTGACTGCAGACGTAACAGCCGTCTCTCCTGTGCAGAAAGAAGAGGTAGGAATCCACTCATCACTGGATTACCACACATCAATGCAAACTGAATGACCAAATACTTTGTTTCTAGTCTCTTTCATTTCCTGTTTGTTTGTTTCTATTTTAGCTCAGTATTTGGATGCAAAAGCCTAAAGAACAAAATATCTTTACTGAATTGTTAAACAGGAGAGAGAAGAGTGAAAAGAAAGATGGGGAAATATTTCTAGGGCTGATATGTTTAACACTGGTTGCCAGCATGTTGGAAATCTACTGGTGTCCCTTTAAGAATACTCCTATCTTGGTTTATAAAAGCTAACGACATTAAAAGTACAGTAATTAACATGTTCATAATGTAAATGCTAATCATTTAACATGTCAAGCATCTTCATCCCCTACTGAATCAATATGAATTATTAAAACAGACTCTTTAAGACCTTTAAAATCAACTCTCAAAGCATGCACTAAACAACCACACGGTTGACATACGGGAGCACCAAGCTACAAATTCATGTGTTAGACTGTCTGACACACTCATTCTCTTTGATGGGAAAAAAAAAAAGTCAAGAAACTGCCCCTCAAAATCTTTATTCAAAACTGCATAATCTGTATGTATAAGTGAAATGACTTTTTTTTTTCCCTCAGAGATTTTCTAATTTTTTAAAACATAGATTTTGTGGAGAGAAAAGAAAAGAAAAAGAAAAAAGAAATATAATCTATTCTGTTTCAGAAATAATTATTTCCACAGCGAAGCTGTGCGACAATATAAATGGTCTTGAAACAATAAGTGCATGTAGATACTAAAAAATAAATCCAAAGAAATAAAAGTTAAAGTTCCTAGTTTTAAAATTGTTTCTGTAAAGATTGTTATTGGTCATGAAGAAAGCTGTATATGCATTTGGAAGTTGATTTTAAATGTTATAAATAAAGACTCTCTGTTAAAATCAAGGTTTAAATTCATGTTTACTGCGAAAAGGGCAAGAAAAAGTTTTAGTTTCAAACATCTGCAAAATTGAGATGGAATTACTAGATGGACACATCTTACCTCACAGCCAGCTCACACCATTTCAAGAAAAAGTCGTTAAGTCACTGTTGTGTATATATACACGTATGTAGACACAGCCTGCATCAGATGGCTTTTTCCTGCTCAACCCATCGAAAGATGTCAGATATGAATTTTTTTTTTTACAGATACAAAAGAAATGATGTTTTGCAATCAGGTACAAAACTCTTCACATAAACATTGGGTCTTAAATACTTTCCTATTAAATTGCACAGTGCTCAAGTTAACATCTTGTTCTACTTGAACAATCAGATAGTGGACTGGATGTTAGTAGAGCAGAGGTTGTTCTTGCTTTGACAAAATCTTCTGTGCCCATGAAGTTAATTGATGGGCATTTTTCACGATGCTATGGTACTTCACTACAGCTAGATGAGCTTTTCAGTGGAAGTACTGCATACAGGCAGATGAATTTACACCAGCTGGGATTTTTGCCCTCATTTTCTAGCTCTTGATCCACCTGATCTCAGGTATAAATTGAAGTTCTACCTAGGCAATCCTAAATCTTTTCTTTATTGTGAGAAAGGAGGAAACTCATTTCAGAGAGGTTAAAATTTTACAAGGTTTGTGTACTCAGGAATAATTTCTGAAGGGTTATATGTCTGATAGGAGATAAGAGCTCATGTACCTTGCTTTCCTAGCATGAAAAACAGGTCTTAACCTCATATCACAAACCTCCCCCCAGAAAAGCCCCAAACCTCAACTAGGAAAAAGTTCAGTACACTGCCTCAGATGCTTTGAGATTAGCACAAATTATGGTCAAAGGGCAAACAGAAGATGGAGAATTCCAGATCTGGGGCAAAATAAGTTATATGCAGTTAGGGAGGCTTTTCATGCCTGTTGAAAGAAGAAACTACTGTATATTTAAGGGACATGTCTTGCTGCCTGTACCTTGTAACTTCATAGCAAAAACTTCTTTTTACAACAGGATATCAAATACGCGTAAGAGATGTGAGTATGGTCTACCGTTTTCTAACTCATCTAATGAAAAACATTACCTCCATGCCACTCTTGGCAAGCTCTTAAACTATTCTGGCTACACTTTTACTATATCTGAGAACTCAAAAGTATCATAACACGAAGACCTCCGAATTCCTATCTGAATTTCCCAAACTATTTGTTAAGACTACATAGTCACCAGATCGACGTGGGCACTAGATGCTCTAATACCTGCCTCTGGAGATAAACACAGTCAGATTTTGGAGATCTGTAAAAGGTGGGCGAGCTGAAGTAAAAATCTTGCTAGATTTCCTTAGCTCATGTTCTCATGACTTGAATGTGACATAACTTTTCCTACCTATTTTTGTGTTTTCTTTAAACAAGTGTTCCTAAAGTCAGAGATCCAGAGTCAAAAGTCTGACATAAATGCAAACAGAATTACAATGCAATTAGTTTTTACAGGATATTATTTGTATTGCTCCTTTACAACACAAAGCACATACAGACTAAGCATTAGGTTACAAGTTTACCTAAGTAGTTAGGGAAATTACAAAAAGAGACCAAACAGCAGGAGGAAAAATTGGGGATGAATATGAACCTCCTTGGCAGTAAGGAGTGCCAAGAAGTATAAACAAGCTAGATTCTTACTTTTTTTGGTGACGGAGTAGGACTACTGTCCATGAGATATAAGGCAAGGTTGAAGCTATGAGGAAGGGAAAGGCAGAAGACAGACAAAGGCAGGAGATGTTACAGTTGAAGGGGATGTCCTTTGGAGGTCCGTATATAACCAAATAGTACGATCCTTAAACCACTCCAGGACTGCAATTATAGAATAGAAAGAACAGTCCTGAATGACAGGGAGAGTGCAGAAATCTCTCACTGCGGGTAGAACACAGATGTTGGAAACAAGAATCTTCTATAGCGCATTAGAAATCCTCACAAAATAGGAGGAGACCCTAGAGCCTGTCAGTATAAAACTGATCAATAATTAAGTGGTGTATGTACGAATAAATAAGACAGGGTGGTTCAATGGATTCATTTGCTCTTTCTAAGGGCCCTGATACTGTGAGTTGTTGTCCAGGATTGAGCCCCTCAAGAACTTATATCCCACTAATGTTGTCTTGTACTAGACGATTTGCTAAGATCTAATTTTGCAGAGATGTAAATGGACAGAGCAGTATCAGAATGTGGTAAAAGGATTATCATCTGGAGAACACTAATGACATGAAAAGTGGATAGGATAGAAATCAAGAAGACACAACAGAGTTGTGATGAGATTACTTGATCATGCGTAACTCCAAACTGAGTGTCTTTAATATGAGGAATTCTTTAGGGAAAGAAGCACTGAGCAACAGAACATATTGTTCATTTAATGTTCACATTTTTTTCCCCCAAGATTTTTTTTTTAAAGTCATGTCTTTCTATTCCATAACAATGGTAATTTGCTCATTATCACATGAGGAAATTGGTGATGAAGCACAGCCCTTAAATACGCATGGCTATAATAAGGAAGTACAGTATCAAGGCAAGGTATTACTATAAAAGCTGGCTTGGTAATGTCCAAGCTTAGATTCTGTGCTATGCAAAGAAGGAATCAGGAAAAAAATCTAGTATTGCCCTTATGACTTGCTGTCATCTTTGAGTATCTACTGACTTTGAAGAGGTATGGCCAGCAGTCTGCAATTTCTGAGGGAACGTACAGTGAATGACATTTCTATTAGGGTTGCAGACATGGTGAACTATGCAGTATCTGCATGTGACAAACTATCTGCTGAGAAGAAAAATCACGTGTTTGTCATGTGTATCTGATACTCTAATTACACTTACACACACAGACACTGTTAAAAGCAGTGGTTTCTCCAACAGAGAATATTTCCAGCAGGATCAGACTTGCAAACCTCTGCAGATCTGTCCATTTTAGGGTATGAAGGCAAATCTTAGAGATTAATTAACACTATGGTCTGATATTCTTAGAGATGGGAAATTAAAAAGCGGGACAAGGAAAGGAAGAAAAGTCACACAGTATCTTGTTTAGAAGACCAGAAAAAAGCTAAGGCCAACATTATTTGAAGCTGGCCACAGACCTGAAGTCATGATTAGCACAGTGGGAGAATCCAGAATTTTGCAAATTTGACTTCTAGCTGGCTTATTTCTAGCTATGGAAGAACATTTGACCTCATCTACCTTGGAATCTATTGCCAATCAAAGGGGACGTGTCATGTCTGAAAATCAGCCCAACTTTTTTCCATACTTCTCTTCAAGATTCTGCACAAATTGGACCTACATCAGACAGGACTGACTTCACAAGGCAGACACACAGAAAATCAGAATTTGAGCTGTAAACCTTTTCTCGTTCTTCTATTAACAGTGACTAAAAGAATCAAAATTGTCATCCTGTCTGTTAATTTTCTGTGCAAAATAGATGTCCATCACGTATTTCATATCAATGAAGGAGCTAGGTCATTGCTGTTGGGATGGAGGGATATAGAAAGAAGTACAGCCAAGCTCTGTGATTCAGAGGTCCACCTTTCCTGGAAAAGACGTCATCAAACATCATCATCCCCATGAGCTGTGGCGGTCCCTTTTCCAGCATGTGACACTAAAGACAGGACTCATTTGTGGATCTGATGCTCTCTACGCTATGGAAAATGATACGGACAAGATATGGGAATGATCTTTCTATCGTCCCTCCTGACTGATGAAAGGCAAGACACTTGTGCCAATTTTGAAAAAGGTAGCATGCTGCTGTTACAGAGGTTGGGACTGAAGGACTGCCAGAGCAGTAACTGCATTTACACATTGTGAAAAAGGAGACAGGGAGAAACAGTTTGCTGAGAAGAAAGAGTGTGAAGCATTCTTGCTTGAGACCAGGTTTGGGTGGGATTACTTAGGCCGCTTCCTGGACATCAGTGATTTTAGGTCCTGTCTATATAAAAAAAAGGCTCAAATCCTTCCTGAGCTCCTTGACCCTTTCCACCCTATCACAGCAACTCCTTGTATCCACATTGTCACCAGTGAGAGTCCAATCCTCAATTTCTACAGGAGGACCAATCTGAAGAGCTCACACGGCTCCTCTCAGATCCAGTCTAACCAGTCAAGGGTGCCAATCCATGGCAAGTTGCAAGATGTGCTCCAGAGATGAGAAGGGTTTGGGAACAGTACAGGTTTGCAATCCTTTAGGACTTTTGCACAGGTGGTCTGAATGATCTGAACTACTGGGCCGTCCTGACCTTAATCTTGTCCATATCTACCACAGTCAGGTCTATAGCTGCAGCAGTAAGTGTTACGCTGGATGGAATAGAGAAGTCACATTGACTCACATTAGAAACCTGGTCATGGTACCTCCATACATCGGAACCAGAAGAAGCCAGGGGAAAGAAACAAAGCACGCAGATATTTTTATTTCATGTCAATATTTCTTGGATGAATGTAATGGCAGAGAGAGACCTTGGGGAGAAGGTTGAGGAAGCAGCAGAAATCACAGGTTTTTCAATTTTACAGGCTAGCTGCAGACAGAGTGGCAGCTCAAAACTAAAAAACATGTATCACGCTGACACTCCTATGCCTCCTGTGAGCTGGATTACTTTATTATGTATAAAATAGGCCAAAACAATGCTCATCGTGGGATCAGTCACCAGGGCAAGAAGACCTTAAATACCTCCTCCTGCTTCCCAGGAACACCTGACCTACGAAGAGAGATCATCTCGAAATCATTGCCCCTGCAAGGAAAATATTTCCTGCATTTCTCCCATGGAAATGTTATTATTTGAAGAAGAGGAGCCTGATTTGAACAATTTTCTCTGCTATTACTCTGCTATTACTGTGACAGAGTTTTATCTACCTGTCTTACTATTTTTCATGCAAGTTTCCTGACGGTCCCATGTCTAAATTGACAGAGCTTAACATATGCCTCACAGCTGGGAAGTATCTTAAATGTAAGAGTACAGAGTTCTTGAATCTCTGACTTTAACCAGATTCACAGCAGCTCTCCTCACCTTGCAGTTCCACTCCCATCACCAAAGTCCTTTGCTGAAATATAAGCCCTAAAGACACAGAGCCTCACATTGTAGCAGAAGAACAGTGTGCTTTTCCGGGAGTCACTCGTGAGTGAGCATTTCAGCGTTTCACTTCTCAGTGATTTTTCAGCTGAAAATACTAGATAAAATGGTATCAATATATTAAGGCTGTGACAACATCTCCTACGAATAATTGCCAAACTTATTTTACTCTTCTCAAAGGACATAGTTATTTTTCCTGAAACATATTTAAACGAAAAACTTTCATTTCCATGTGAAGCATCAATACAAACATCATCTCTGTATGAGACATTGGTAGAAAGTAAATGTGTATATTGATTAAAATAGGCTTTGATAAAACACGGTGATGAGCTAAATTCCATCAGTTGCCTGCAATTTTATGGAACAGCTCTATTTTATTATGGTGTTCAGATAAATGTCTCTTTTTCCTTAATTTCCCATTTAGCTTCCTGTAGTACAGTGTAACACTCGTGCTGGGATAGATGATTCCAAGGAACAAAACACGACTTCACTTATCCTAAAAAAACAACTCACTGACTGCTTTTAATCCAAGACTTCTTGAGGTTTAAAACTCTCAGTCTGTAGTTTGCTGAATCTGACTGGTAGCTATTTCAGCTACATGGCTGGGAGTTTGGCACCAGCAAGGCTTTGTTTTTTGCTCATCTTCCAGCAGAATTGTTATTGACTATTTTAGCTGTTGTGACTTCCAGGGCTGCCATATTGTTTTTGACTCTGAAGAAGGACGGACAGCTTATATCAGAGGGCCCTGGGGGCCGACAGGACAAGGGGCAATGGGCACAAACTGAAGCTTACGAAGTTCCATCTGAACATGAGGAAGAACTTCTTCCCTCTGAGGGTGACAGAGCCCTGGAACAGGCTGCCCAGGGAGGTTGTGGAGTCTCCTTCTCTGGAGATATTCAAGACCTGCCTGGATGCG
>Ga0065711_1004409_pt1 | contig 29836 bp, 11 predicted proteins | sample Hoacrofraction12_FD_59098 | JGI IMG/M metagenome (GOLD analysis project Ga0065711, IMG submission 59098) | Hoatzin crop microbial communities from Cojedes, Venezuela - Epithelial fraction 12 v2 (version 2) | ecosystem: Host-associated > Birds > Digestive system > Esophagus > Crop | place... | reverse complement strand
AGTTTTCAGTGTGAAAAGGGAAAGTATGCTCTCACTCTCCAACCCCCCCCCCCCCCCCAGCACGTTCTCTTTACATACCTGCCAGGTACCACTGTCGTTTGAGAATATTTGTTTACTTGAGCAGGTTGTATTAAGGGGAACGTATTTCTCTTGCTGATTGCTCTAGTTGCTCCTGCAGGGGGGTGGTTCAAAGTAGATACCAACTCAAAGGCTGTTCTGGGTCCTCCTGGACAGGCAAGTCCACGTACTTACTGTGCACAAAATTTTGACACTACTTTTTTCTTCAGCTCAGTTCACTGCATGGTGAGATTTGATGCTGTACCTTAATAAGAAAATAAATGGAAGTTTACTTTTCACTGCTTTAGAATTAACAGGTGGATAATATATCTACTGTGTGCTCTATTTTATAGTGACTTGATAAATACGTTTTACTTACTGTCTGTTGTAGAAAGTATTAAAACTTGCTGGTGCAATACGTTAAAGACATCATAATACAGTCCTTGCTTTAGGGAAATTTGTCTGAGATTAATAATATTTCAGGGAAGCTAAATGTATGGTTATTTTATGGCATGAAGAAAGAAAATGAGCTCTCAGGCTCCCTTGAATCCAGTATCTTGTCAATAAATTCGTACTGATTTGTATGTGTTTCATGTGTTATGATTTAGTTGCTGAACGTGCTTATGATGTCTTTTTGCAAAAAATAGTAAATGGACAGTTTTGTGCTATGGGTGAAAAATACTGAATCTGATTAGCCACGTTATTTTACGTATCTATGATTTTATCCCTACAACAACTACTGTGAAGAAGCACTTTGGGAAGCAGGAAGCTCTTTATCAATAATCATAGCTAAACAGCAAAACTACTTTGTTAAGTGTGCAGAACTTGGCCAAATTTAGACCCTGTGTTTGGTGGGTTGCAGAGGTTTCTTGCGCAGTTGAATATATCTAATTATGTGGCGCGAGGGAATGGAGGGGGTTGTGTGCAGGTGAGCAGGCAGTCTGTATCTCCTGGAAGAGATCTCTGTGTGGTCAGGAAGTATGGGTGGTCTGAGGGGGAGAGAAAGTTTGTCTCATCCTGTAATGGATGCTTCTGTCTCCCCTAACCTTGTAGGAGGGTGCCGTGTAAAAGCCAGGATGGCTATGCCAGGGACACTGCATGTAACAGCGCATTATTGAAGCCTTGAAACTCAATCATGGCTCGATTTTGGCAGTGCTGATTTGCTAGGATCTGGCTGTCCAAGGCATTGGTCTAGCATCTAGCCAGGTTATTGAGGCAGCTCCAATACCTCATCTGTTCTTTCAAACTCTTTGCAGCGTCAGTCATACGGTTTCTGAAGTTTTCACTGCTGTCATAACAGATGAAATTACTCAAAATTAATGACACTGATGTTCTGAAGAGGAAGACAGTAGCTTTAAATAAGTACCAGTGGAGCACATGTATGGCTTTTGGCAGCATTCCCAGCACTAATTTTTAATATGTAGGGTAACATTAGGTTTTGCACAGTTCCAGTTTAAAACCTAAGTGGACCAATTTAACAAGCGTGCACAGTGATGGAAGGTACCCGAGTTTAAAGATTCAAACTTTAGTATTCATTCTTTCTCTTAAAAGAGCTGAACCTTCTAAGATTCACAGCCTTTTAAAAATATATGTTGAACGGGAGAAGAGAAGAGAAGAGAAGGAAGTTTGGTACAGTTTATTTCTTTGTGAGACTTGTTATAGTGGACCTAATGTATAAGTGGAGTGAAAAGTATTTTCTCTGCCTTCTTGCTTAGTATTGGATAACTTTGTCATACCTTAAAGCACGTACTCTAAGTCATTAGCAGTAGTTTGGACTAATCATCGATTTCATTTTGGTGAAAGTCTGTAGACGCTGACTAATCTGAGCCATTCAGATGACTGAGCAAAACCTTTTGTGTTGAAGGATATTCTAAGTATCCCAAACATAGAGAGATCTACCTTGAGAGAGTCAGGTTCATCAATATTTTTCAAGGGAGAAATGAGAGGTGTGTTTCTAGTTTTAATACTCTCAATGTCAAATTTTAGTTCAGAGAACTGTTTTATTGCTGGTAAAATCAATATTTTATATGATGTACAATGATGCTTTATGTGTATCTATCTACATGCGTATTCAGTTATAATGTGCATCTCGGTATATGCATGTGTATATATGAACTGTGTGTGCATGTGTACACACACGCACACCCCACAAACTAATGACTTGTTAATAAATTGCTGTTGTATTCTGTGAAGACTGTTGAAATACCCAAATATTTTTCTTCTTGCCACATCAGACTGAGCCTGAGACTTTCCTTGTGTTCCCTGAAAAAACAGAGATGTGCTCCCCTGTGCTCCCAGTAGACCCCCTTTATGAATTTTCGTAAGGTTTTTCTGCAGAGAAGTCACAGCTGATTTTTTGGAAATCAGGATGTTGTACTGAGATGAAATTCCTGGAAAAAAAGATTTGCCAGCATTGCATCAAGAGTGGTTTAGGTTGTAGTTACTAGGCTCAGGCAGATGTGCCAAGAAAAAAATATTTGCACATTTTAATAACTCTTCACAGAATAGAATAGTCACAGCCGTTTATTAACAAGTTTTTGGTTGTTGTAAAAATAAAGTTACATGTAGGAGGTACGTTCTTCATGCTTAACTGTAGGCATCTCACTTCAGTGAATATGTTAGGAAGTTTTTCTCTCTGTCTCTGTTTTATTGCACGCAGAGACACATGGAATCAGGACAATCCTGAGAATCCAAGTTAAGCTTTGACAAACCAGCGTTTCCCACCAACAAACCCCATCATCGGAATGCTCTCCAGGTTCTGCCTGAGGCAGCGCTACCTATTGCTGTTCTGTCCTGCACGAGTAATGTCAAATAAATCAGTGGATGTATGTTCTTAAATAAGGGGTCTATATCTTATACTTCCATAGAAAATCAGTGCATGACATTTATCTAGGTCTTTGCTTTTTGAGCCCCGCTCCTAGCAGATTGAGATGCTTTTAGTAGTGTCTATGCACGAGGATGCTGCTAAACTGTCTATGCTTTTTCTTCTGCACAATGCATAGCTGTATTTTGTGGACTAGATACAGTGACAGCAATCCTTTGAAAGACTGTGTGATAAAATCACATTTACTTATTCTAGGCCCACTTCTGCCTTTACTTGCACCTTTGTCGGCTTGCTTTTCACCTCTTTGGACTGTAGACTTTTCAGGGCAGTGACTGACTCTGGTTATTGCAGATACCTGGCTCATGGGACATGTTCTAAGTCCATAAGGCTGGATCAACAGACTTCAGTTATGGATAAAAGGAAAAAAGAAATTTCTGCATTTCTTAGGCATGTTGGACCTAGCAGCAAACTAGAATACTAATAGCCAGACTTTGAAAAGAGCTGAGTTACTTCCTCAGGGTACATTTGAAGTGCCTTTTCTTTACAACTCAGTGCAGAAAATTCTGTTCTACAACATTTTCTGCAATGAAATAGTAAACATTGTAGTTAAAATCAGTACAATTTGAAAGGCAACTTTCTTGAGAAAGGAATGTCAATATTTTGTGACTACTTTTTAGCTGGATATTTGTACAACACTTCTGTATTACAGATAGTTTGTCTCTATTATCTGTCTAATGTAAGAAGAGATGTTTCACTAGAACTTGTATACATTTTTAAAGAAATCACCTATAAAGCAAAAATATTCATGGTAAGAAAAGGCTTCACTTGGTTTTATAACATTAGAAGGTGTGTCTGTCAACTGAAGGAATCATTTGAAAACCTTCAGGTGAAAACCTTTTTGGAAAATGAATGGAGGAATGGGAAATGATGTGTTAAAAGTGGGTGAAAATTATTAGTAATTTGAAACTGAAAAAGTTTGTCTACTCGGTGCTCTGTTCTCTGCTTTCTGGTTATCTTTAGATTTTTGCATTTTTTTCAGTTTGCTTTCAACATTCAGTGTTATCTGTTGGAGTAGCCGTAGAAATAAAAAAGAATGCTTTTTGCCCCTGGTTAGCCATAAGACCTCGTAATGCTAAATCATTCCAATAGCTGCGTGTATGCAGGCAATAAGTGTACAGTAGAACCCGTTTTGTTATTAATCATTTGCTGGAGCCAACACACTGCTACAGCATGAGCTATTCAGAGGCATAAACTGCATAATTTTTATTATAATAAATCAATCTATACCAGATACCCGAAGGGATCCCAGATCATTGGAGGAGATCCAAAAGATTCTAAGTAAGACATCTTACAAATCTACAGACAGCTGAAAAATAAGGAAAAGAAAAGTTATTTCTTACAACTATGTGAAGAATATAAAGAGAGATGATTTATTTTGTTGGCAGCCTATCTTGCTATGTGTGTTCATGAAAGGAATCCGTTTTTCATTGAAGATGTTTTTAAGCCTGTGATGGACTATGGCAATGGAACACACATTGGAGTTTCAGCTTGTAGCAAAAGAAAACCGTTAAGTCGTTTGTTTTACTATATGCAGAAATGTTGTGTAGCATATCTATTGGAATAAACAATTATGAGTAAAAATGGCACATAAAAAGCAGCAGCGTGAGATTAAAAGAAAAGTGTAATGTGCTTACGTAGCTTAAGCGTTAGTCATTTTCTTGTCTTAGGTGGAAAGGGCTTAAATACACAAACTGGGTAATCTTTTCTTGTTCTTGTTTTTATTTAATACATTCACAAGCATACCTGGAAAAGGTGTTTATAGTTTTAGAAGACACCTTTTAAGTCACTTACACAGAAGTCAGTAAATGCCAGAATTAATTAAGGTTTCCTGTGTATCTTACTCTTTCCACCTTGTACAGGTTATTTAGGAAACAGGCTTTTATGATGTGGTGCCGTACTCTATTTTTCCCCAGTCTCTTCAGCCAGATCCTTATCCATCTCACTACCCTTTGCTTTCCTTCCACATAGACTTTGTGGACTGCAGCATTCCTGTCAAAATCTCCTCCCTGAATTCTTGTGCCATCCACCTCATCCAATTTATCTCCTTCGTTCTCCTATTTCCATTTTGCTCTTCTTTCCTCAGCCCTTCCGGCATTCTTCCTGCGCAAGTGTCTCTGCCCATGTACTTCCTTCACACTGCCATCATTTTTGGAGGCATTTAGCTCTTTCCCTCTCACACCGGTCCTGTGACCCAGTCTATGCCATTCTTATCTGACTACCAACCCCAGCCATTTGTTCGACTTTCTCTGTTTTGCCCTCTGCCAACTAAATCCCAGGATTCCTTCTCTACTCTTTGATTCCCAGCCTTAGTCTCCGTTCCCCGTGAGTCTCAGTCTCTGTCTAACCTTTGCTCCAGTCTTTTTCCCTCTGCTGATCCACCCATTGTACGCTTTGAATTTGAATTACAAGCTGAGTGCTTGCATTCAGCTCTGCTGTCAAAATCAGCCCTAGATTAAGTACCTGGTGCAGGGCACAGCCAGCCTCTGTTTGTACGCTGGGTGGAAATATGAAATTTATCTGTGTAGGAGATTCTTGCATATTTATTATATCCTGATCAGACCTGAGAACATTGATAGAGTCAAGCATCTTCACTAATGATGGAATTATTTTAGACTGCATCTACTAAAGTGCAATAAAAATATATATAAAGTATACACGGACAAACTCACTTTTATTTAATTTCTCAAAGATCTTAAGTTATCCAAATTTGTGGGCACTTTCACAAGGGTCAGCCTGATGTACAAGTAATTTTTCTCCCAAATTTTCTTTCTACTGTTAGGACAAGAGCTCTAAGTGTTTTCAGAAATGTGAGAAATGTCAGGGAAATGGGAAAACTGGGGCACCAGCAACTCTACCTTTCATAGCATTTTTTTAGCATGACTTGATTTGGTGAACCTTCCTAAGTCTATATTCTAAGTAGATCCACATACAGAGATTTTAAATCAGCAACTTTTGCAAGATATTTTATGATCCAGTACTAGGCTTGCTGACCACACCTTCATCCAGGTCCTGTGAGTGCAGGCCAGGTTGCCTTCATTACCCCTTGCGGTGTTCTGCCTTCGAACCTCCCTCTTCCTCATTTGCAGTCTCAGCCCTACCTCTTTTGTGATTTTAGAGATTTTTCTTTTCTTTTTTTTTTAGGATTTTATATTGGAATAGGCCAAAATAACTTTGGCTTTAGTAAAACTTGCTTGAAGTTTTCTCTTTTAAAATCCTGTTTCTACTTCATTGTAATTCTGCTTGTTTCAGATTGAAAATGCTCATGGGCCAAGAATTGTTCTAGGTACTTGTAGCCCAGCTGGTTTAGTTGTTTATGAGACTCAGGCAAGGGAGATGGGCTAAGGTACTGTGTTAAACACATGTATTCCTCTTGTTCATTGGAGAGCTGGAACACACTCTGCTTTGGAGAGGTTGGTTTGGTGCAGGGGATGGGAAAGAATGGCCCTTGTGTCAGGGATGTGGGTGTGTTTTTTCAATGAAAATTCACCTCGAAGTAGCCATCTGCTCAATAAATGGAGTAGTATCTCAATTCATCAGAGCCCAGCGGCTCCAGTCCATCCCAGCTTTTGCATGGAAGATGGACAACTGTCCACATCCACCACTCTGCCCAGAGTGACCACCTTCAGTCCAAGACTGCGAGGGCTGAGCAGGCCTTTGCCTGTAATTGAGCTTGTCAGGAATCGCCTTATCGCTTGCCATTAAAAATTAATAGACAATTTTGTGTTACAGATGTAGCAATACTTGTTCCAGCCCCGTCAGCAGCCATTGCTCTTCATTCCTACTCCTCTGCTGCTGCCTCTGTAGTGAGCTGATGAGGATATAAAATATTGCCTCAGCTTTTGTTTTCGAACGCAGATGAGTTCAGTTATGCCATTCACAGTGCTGATAAGATATTTGTTAGTGAAAGGGAGGAGGTATTATGCTCCTTCCAGCCAGCCAGAGATGTAGGTGCAAGAATTCTTTAATGAGTTCTGCCACGGCAGCTCCTGTATCATAAAAATTATGCACTCAGATTAGGGAGTCTGTGGCCTGGACTGTCAGTGCTTTTCCAGCTGGTACCGAGGCAGCAAGGAGGAAATTGCTTGTGTCAAAGGGAGACAGGTAAAGAATGAGCTACTTAAAAAGGTACAGGTTCTGTGGAAAAATTAGCCGAGGAAAAAATATTTCCCCTGGACTTTTCAGAGCTGTTCAGGAAGAACAGTGTGTCATCAGTGAGATATCACCAACAGCACAGGGACCTCAGGCTCAAGCCATAGTTTTAGTTTTTCTACTTTTTAGTGCTTGAGCTTGGAATCTTTTTTTTTTTTTACGTAATACATACTTTTGTTTCAATTCTTTTCATAGATATTTTGAACTATTAATATTTTCTGAGAAACACATTTGAAAAATGGAGCAACAATGAAACCAAATTCACGTCAGAGAAACACCTCAGTGGTGGTCTAGTAATCACTAGACATACACTAAACATAGAGTTTACTTCATGAAAATTGTAGTCAGGTATCAGGTATCAAAACAGGTAACTGCAAGTTGATGCAGGTGCTTTTAAAGTAAGAGATGCATTTACTGTAGCGAACACTTGAGCAGCATGTTTTTCTCACTTGCTGTTCTCTTTCAGATTCTCATGTCTCTCTGACTCATCTTCTCTATCTCTTCATACCATTGCTTTTTAATCCATCACAAAAATTTGTTTTTTGCAGCTACCTCATGCAATATGAACGCTGCCCCAAATATTGTCAGTTAGCTGTAGGGCACCTCCTCTCTGAAAGAGATTCGAAAATCCCATATTAGAACTTAAATCCTTCTTCAAGAACATCATTTTTGTTTGGGAGTCCTTTTTATGGTGCATCCTCTTTTTTTATGAGGCTCATTATACATAATTTGAACATCACTTTTAAGAACTGCCATATGGTGTCAATAAATAAGTCTTTAGAGGCTTTCACTTATCTTCTAAATATGGTTCAATGGTGCCTAATTAAATCAATATATTAAAAAAACCCACAATCTATACAAATCAAGCATCTTGAACTGGGTATTTTAGTATTTAGATCCTGCCTAATTAAGGACTCCTTGATGATATATCCTTCAAGAGAAAAACTGAGGTATTTCCCCACCCCTTAGCTTTGTATTTTATATTGCACTACACAGTTTTTACTGCATGAAAAGCTGTATAGCATATTGGTAGTTTTATTTTTTGTATTGCTCCATGTTTTCAGTCTCAGCTGGGGTCCCAGCAAAAGCTTCAAGTTGCTTGCCCCCACAGCAGAAGTGGAATTGGAGATTGTAAAAGGGCTGTGCTCTTCATTCCCTCCCCTCTCCCGCTTCATTGTCAGGAAACTTACTTAGTACTGCATTGCAGTATTAAATTGCTTATCAAGTCATTAGGCAAGGGAACGATGGCAATGGCTGATTCAACTCAGTGCTCATCTCAGATGAAATTTGTATACTGATGTGTGGCACAGAAAGTATTCAGTGTAGCTCAGAACTTGGCCTTGACTTACTCTCTAGATGTTCAAAGACCACTTTGACCTCTCGTAGTAGAGGTTAAGCAAATGTCACCTGTGGCTGTCTTAACCAAAAATGAGATTTTTAACATGTAATCGGCAGCAGATAAATTCTGTAGACCCTGGAGCCCTGCATGGCATGCTTTACAGCTGGTAGAGTGTCCATCCCATCCCCTCCTCAGTTCTCAGGAACACAACTTGCTCCTTTGACTGCTGGGAGAATAGAACCTCCCCAGCCCTTTAACCTCCCAAAACATCCTGGTTTCACTCCCCTGTATTTTTGCCGTTAAAATGTGTTGGACACTGTTGCCTGTCTAAAGACATAAAAAAAAAATCCTGTAAGCATTAAATTAAAAGCTTCTGTTTCTCTCTTTTAGACATAACTGCTCTTTCCCTGTTTTGTTCTCACATGACTGAGCTTTTTTTTTTTCCCTCTCTGATGCCTTTCAAAGAACGGACTTACAAGGTTGTATATCACTAGTATGCTACAACCAAACTGTCCTTCACCTTCCTGACAAGATAGGCTTGATCATACCAGAACAGCTTCTTTCTGCACACTCCGATAGCCAATCTAAAAACTGCAATTGGGTGTACAGACACCTGCTTGCTCCACACGTACTGTCTTTTTTTTCCTGTAGGCAGCCGTTAGCATTTTCGTGAACTCTTTTGAAAACTGTTTGGGTGCAAAGGTAGGGAAAGAAAACCTAAATAGCAAGTAGATTTGGCACCTTTCATAGCCCTGCATAAATCTGCTTCAGTGCGTATATTCAAGCACAGACTGAAATGGCTACTTAGAGCAGTGATCTCCAGGGTGGCATGCGTGCATCTTAGGGTCTGTGCAAGGCAATCCATTGGGATATGGGAAGAAAATATTTTTTAAATATATAGCAATGCACACTTAAAAATTTTTTACAAGTAGGGTTGTACAATCAAAAAAGTTTGGAGGAGCTGTCTTTTCAAAAATAAAGTATCAATAGGCAGTTAAATGACTGCAGAAGTTATATTAAAGGATAGACTTGTTTTAGCATTTATGTTGTACAACAGAAGGAAATATTGCCCTAAGACTTTTTCCAAAGTCATATAATTTATTAGAAAGTTTAAAAATTTTTGTTACCGAAATGGTGAGTTGAATGGAAGAACAAGAAGGAAAACGATTGTAATACAAGGCTTTAAAGATCTTTGTACCTTACACAACTGGGTACATTGTCCTAAGGAAACTCAATTCCTCTGTTTATCATTGACTTGGAATGTTTTTACTGGGCAAGTCACCTACTTTACTGTTTTCAGTTGGAATGGCAGGAATGATAACGTTACATGGTGGTTGTGCGGATAAATCTCTGAGTACCTCACTGTGTTCAGCCACCTATGCACTGAATAAGGCAGGTGAAAAAACAACAGGAGATGATGTAATTAAAGTTTGTCAGAAGGTATAAGCACAGGCACAAAACACCGTGGATAGACAGGTGTTTTGGCATCTCCTCCCTGCTGCGTTCTTGGCATTGCAACTGGGCTTTTCCATGTGCACGTCAAGCCTAACCAAAATCAGCAGGTAGTGGCAATTCCCCAAGAGGAGGATTTGAATAGAAGGGGAAGTCCAAGACAAGTGAATTTGCAGATGAGTTTTGTAAATTCTTTGAAGTCTGAAAATATTCCTGGGGAGGCAGTTCACTGCATCTGAAAAAGGGGGAATGAACTGGCATCTAGGAGCTCCCATATCTTCCTCTTTGTATAATATTCATGTAGACTCCAAAATATAAACTCACTCTGAATAAAATGTTTCTAGTTTGTTAGGTGCCTAGAAGAAGATAAAGACATGATCTGAAAACACATATTGTTTCTATAGATATCAAGGAGCCTTACGACAGCCTCTGGGCAGCAATATAATAATCTGAAATTCCTGGTGGCAGTTTTAAATAGGAAACGGCATGGTTGTGGTTCAGAAGTAAGTGCTTGAACAGGGAGTGACATCTCTACCTTACATAACCGACAGAGCTGGAACTAAATACATGATCCAAATGCATGGTACACGTGATGTATGTTAGTTATGAGGCAAGTGAGAGACAATGGGATGCAGAATTGATCTAATAATACATGCTGTGAAATCTGCGGAGGACCAAGCAGAGTAAATGAAGTGAAAGTTCATCATTCCAGGGTAGGGCAGGTGAGTAGACCAATGAAAAACAAGCCAATTATAGGCATAGTCTTACGTGCTCTTGCAGACTGAGTTCAAAGAGTTTAAAAAGCTGTTACCCCCTTCAGTGGACTGTTTCAGTCCCTCTGTAATGATTTAAGATGATCTGCAATTTGTTGCTTCAAAGCAGAGGTGGATTACTCTTATTTCAGCAATCACTCACTACCATGAGTAGGGCTAAGCTGTGGTAACGCAAGGCTGGATCATGGTAAATGAAATTGTTCAGGTTGTCCACAGGAGTATGCCTCATACATCTGAGATACCTCATGATATTGGACCTTGTGGTTGACCAAGTTGAATGTAAAGGGTTAACATGAGACTTAAGAGCCCTCAGGTTAAACAGGCCTGTGTGGGGAAAACAGATGGAGATAGCAGAAAAGTATGAGAACAGCAAGGACCTCCAAAATGAAAGGAACCAGGTAATACACGTACAGTTTTCGGGTACTATCTATTTTATTTTAAGAGACTATATAAATTGCACCCAAACAGACTCTAGTGTGGATGCAGGAAAGCTAGTTTAAAGGTGCCTTATTTTGATGTGACTTATTTTCCATGTTTTATCTGACTTAATTGCTTACAGATGCTTATAGCAGTACGTAGTGGCATCCACACTTGGAAAGGTGTATGTAGACTGGTAGAGTAAGGCAGAGGAACTTTTGAGTGTAAATACACCACTAAAGAAGTTTAAAATGTTCAGTGATGAGACAGCAAGGCCAACCTAATTTAACAAGGAAGAGTTTGGTACATTAGCAAAAGATTCTTGGAGAGAATTTTCTGCTTAGAGAGTACAGAAGGTGTTTAAATATAATACAGCTGATGAAGGTATAGCTTTGCGTGCTTCAGTTGGGAGGAACTACTTTTAGGGAAGGCTGGAAATCAATAGTCACAAAATGATGTGTGAGTGACAGAGGTGACATAGTCAGTTGCCTTCTGGCGAGGCGGAGGTGATGGAGGAAAGGCACAGTGCAGTCTTGAAATGTGAAAGCATTTCCTGCTTTCTCAAAAAGGGAAAAATGAGCTGATCTGTTACCTTCTCTGCTGTGAAAAAGGTAGCAATTAAAAATTAAACAAGGCATAACTAGTGAAGTGAGTTCAGAGGATATATAAAATAACAAGCATAAAAAGAAAAACAGTAATTTAAGTGAATATATTTAAAGTAATTCTAAAGACCAAAACACCTTGTATAGTTCACAAAGCTTTTTGTCTGATCATTATTTAATGGTATTAAAATGATGCCTAGAAATGCGAAAGACATTAGGCATCTTAGAATCATTGCTGCTGCAATAATAAATGGATAATTCCTTTCTGAAAGAATGTACAGTATAGGTAGGTACAACCGACAAAGTTTGGAAGAGAAGTACTGTTCAGAAGGGGGGTCTGTACAGGAATCTTTAAATACACTGGCCAGTGTCACAGAATGACTGTGTCAAAATTGGGTATCTTTTGTCTCGGGACACTTTTATGATAAAATCATCCTAATGTATAAAAGCTTGTGACAGAAAGAAGATCTCGGTGTAATTTATCCCTTGCCCTGTTGAGCAGCAAGCCCATACTCTCCTCAGCCTTTCTTCTGTTGCCAATGTACCTACAGAAACCATTCCTGTTGCCCCTTGTATCCTTAGCTAGTTTGAACACCATCTGAGCTTTGGGCATTTCCACCATGATCCCTGCAAGTGCTCTATGTTCCTCCCGGGTGATTTGTCTGAACTTCTTCCTCTGTGTACTGCTTTTTTACATTTGAGCTCAGTTAGGTGTTCACTGTTGATTCATGCTGGCTTTCTGTAACACTTGCTTTACTTAGAGCACGTTGGGTTGGACCATTCTTGAGCTCCGAGGAGGCTGTACTTGAAGATCAGCTAGTTCTTCTGGTACCCTTTGCTCTCCGGGGCAACATCCCATGGTATCCTACCAAGTAGGTCCCTGAATAGGCAGAAGTCTGCTTTCCTGAAGTCCAAACTTGGGATTCTGCTATATGCCTTACTTCCCTCAGGATTTTAAACTGTATGGTCTCATGGTCTTTGTGGCCAAGGCTGTCCTTGACTTTCACTTTTTTGACCATTTCTTTACTGATGGTGAGTAACAGTTCCAACAAAGCATTTCACTGAGTGGCTGATCAATCACCTGCATCGATAAATTGTCTTCAACACACACTAGAAATCTCCTGGATTGCTTGTGCCCAGCTCTGTTGCCTTCCTAGCAGACATCCGTGAGCATCTCCTCACCTTCCCAGCCTGTCTATCCTGAAAAACCGTGCATCCATCCATTGGAGCACTCCAGTGGGACCTACCACACCACATCTCTGTAAACGCAGTGAGGTCATGGCTCTGCAGCTCCAGGGTGTTTCCCAGGGTGTGGGCACTTGCATCCCCTGTGGTCTTGCTTTCTCAAGGGAATCATGAGAGTTCCTCGAAGAGGGTCCTACGATCGCAGAGGGCAAAGCTCTGCCTGTGCCACTACCTACATAGCCAGATCTTGATCCAGTGGGTGTGCCCATTCCTACCTGAGCCTTTCCTTTCACTGCAAAGACTGGCAGGAAGATATTTCTTTGAATATCGAAGTTTTGCAGAGGCTGTCATTTTTAAGCTAGGATATATGTATTAAATGGCTGAAGAGTCAAAGTTTTCCGAGTGCCTTTGTAAGTTGGGCACACAACAACATCAGGTCTATTCATCAAGCCTTTTCTGTATAGATGAACACAATAAAATATTTCATTCTGAAGGGTACCTAGACGCAGCATTAACATATCGGGGTGTTTCATACTTTTGTAATAACAGCAAATGGAATTTGAGGTACTGCTGCATGAATTACTTCTAATTTTTCTGTATTAAGTTGGGTACTTTTTTTTCTTCTAGAGCTCCTCTTCATCATACCCGGTAGATGATGATGTATTTAAAACCACAAACCCTCATTCAATTTTTAATTAAAAAACATAAAGTTCATTTCTTGTCAGTAAAACAAATATTTGTTATTACTAATACATTTTAAAGGCAAGCATAGCACTTCGTAGTGTTTGTAGGAATAGTGTATGTACTGCACTGCTTCATCATGAATTAATGTCAATCATTCTACCATTGCACTATAACTTCTTTGAAAGCAAATACATTTCCCAGTCATGTGAGAGAAATTGAATTCTTCTCGAAGAGAATTCAGGAACACATGGCCATTGAATCATCAGATTCACACGTTAAAATAACACAGTGCCTTTTCTTGTGCTGCAACTGATATCAATCACTCCTGAAATACCGGAGTCTTTAAAAATCCAGCCAAACATGCAGTTAAAATGGATAATCTCACTCAACGTGACTTGAACTGCCATAAGCCAAGACAATTTTGCCAGTTTTCTGGTTGTCTCTGCATCTTCTTAACATGTGTAATTGCTTCTTTCTCACCACTGTGATATTCGGTAAGGAAGCTGCCCCTTTACAATGAAGAATAGAGTCTGACTTGTTTCAGTTCATACATCACTATTTTATGATATGGTCTGACGGTTAATAGAACTGCTTATTTGTTTGGTTTTCAATCAGCAGAGAGGACTAAAACATGATGTTTCCAATATTTGTACAGATCGGTGATGATTGTATCTATCTCATTAGATCAAGACGCTTGCTTTCTTTGGCTTCATTTTAGAAAGGCTGAATGTGTTATAAATATCCTCTGTATAATTTTTACTCCTTTTGGCATTTGAAATGGGCAAGTTAATTTAGAAGCAGGTTTCCACAATCACTCATGTGAAACCTGCAAGAGCTGAAGTCTGAAAGTCTGCTTTACTTTTTTTTTTTTTTTTTAATATAGTTGTGTTTTTGGGAGCTATATCTGGCCTTTATTCAGGATGCAAATTAGGGTGGTGAACTATCACAGTGAAAACTGTTAATTAGAAACTTTTGTCTTATTGCCTATAACCAGGATTTATTGTCAGTGGTAGATCTGAGTATAAAACCTGTGCCTGGATAGGTCTTGAACTTCCAAAAGTGTGGATGGTCAGCAGCAGGTTTTACAGTTCAGATGCCAAAAGTATCGAGTGATTGTGGGAGATCTGTAGTGGCTTAAAAAGTAATTCCTTGCTTAAGAGTAGACTATAAAATCATTAACATCCCTATAGTAAGGGCCTCTCAAGCTATTAGAAGTTTTCAGCCTTAGCATTCTGGATTTTAGAATATGTTTAGCAGAAAATTTATCTGTATAATTCTTGGGGAAAGCATCTTAAGGTCTTCTGAGTCCAGGGACCTTTGTCTACAGCTAGATGTGTCTGCATGTGAGATGGTTCTACCATGGCTTTTGCTGTTGTCTGACTGGAGTGAACAAAGCCTGCAGAAAGTAATCTGAAGTGAGCAACAAGTGTTCAATCCCTCTACCACTTCCATAAGGGTTATGAAGAAGAGAAGTTGCCACGGAAAGTGAAATAATATATTTCAAAAATGCTACAGTACATTCTGTATACTCTAAAATTGTTCTAATTTCTCTAAGTGGATGATTTTCAAGAGAAAACTGACTTACAAAGGAAGAGGAATGTTTTTAAGAAGTAATATAGTCCACCTAAAAACTTGTGTGATCTTTTCTTAAAATGTTTGTACTAAACCACAGTGGGAGTGAGACCGTTTACAGCCAAACTTTCTTTTTCTGTATTTTTTCCCAAATAAAAAAGAAAAAACGGGCAAATATCATTACTCAAGACAGTCTCAACAGGTCTGCAGATACTGTTTATTCCATGTGCATGCCGATATCATTTTTCCTGGTCTTTGACACTACTGTTATCTTGTTGTATAACTCCTTGAATGTCACTTCCAAGGGTACTCTGATTCTTAAATGAGTGAGCTCTCAGATTTGTAAGCTCCTTAATAGGCACTCACACTGTTTTAGCTAGAGACTGAATATGCTGTTCAGTCAAAGAGGGTTTTTTTTTTCTCTTTTCCTTAAAAATAACGTGGTTTGTGACAAGAGGATCAGAGAAAACAGAGGATCGATATACCTGGGTAAGAAAAGGAAAGAAAATCATGCCTTGTCTTGGCTGATAGATTTGTCTCAAAGTTCAAAGAAAATTTTTAAGGTCTGAAGAAATACGTTTTCTCTCTTCATAGTTTTTTTCCCCCTAGCATCTACATCTTTTCCCTCATTTTCATTGCAATCCTTCCTCATCTAGCTATGAGGTTTATTCAGCATTTGTGGAAGCAATAGCAACCAGAAATAAAGACCACAGTAGAATCAATTTACGTTTTTGTTTCTCCTGTTGATGATCTAGAGGGTTAACTCCACTACTTGAGGTTTCTGATGCAAAATCTGTTCGTTTACCCTCTATAGAAGTCATCACTATCCTATTGGTCAGGATTTGATACATTTTATTTCCCTCTAATATGAAGGAAAAAAATCAACTCTTGGGAGAAAACCCCACACATCTTCAGTGAATGGTTGGCTATGAGTTTTGGAAATTAGCTATATTGTATGTATCTCCACTAGACAAGGCCTTGAGCAATCTAATCTGACTTTGAGGTTAACTGTGCTTTGAACAGCCCAGGATCCCAAATACCTCCTTTCCACCTGAATTACTCAATGACTTTATATATGCAGAATGTATATATATGTAGTCAGTGTAAATGCACGCATCACATAGATACATTTATACACACCTGAATTGTTTGCTTTGTTCTTCGATATCCAGAAAATTTGGTCAAATTACGCCTTTGATATTAACACAGGTACACACAGATCTGTGTCTGTACTTTCTGTCGCTTAGCCTATAAACCCATGCTATATAACTTGCTCTTTGCTTACTACATTGTTACTGTTTTTGTTGGACTACTTGTTAGCTTGCTTTTGGGGCTTTTGTGTGACATATATAAGCCTTATTCACTTGTGTCTATAGTCAGAAATTATGTATGAAACTGTGATCTATTTCAGGCTCTTTGTTGCTGCAAAAAACTAAGCTCTTCCTGGAATCTCTCTTTATTTACAGGGGAACAAGTTGTCCATATTCAGTGAACATCAAAGCAGAATTAACTGCTGGATCCGGGAGTTGTCCTCTTTCTGGAGCCACAACACGGCAGCTCCCGAAGGTACAGCTGCCCAGCAGAATGAAGTGGTCAGTAAGTCAGAGGACGGTGGAGAGCTCTGCTTCCTAAAGGCAGGAATTTCCTACAGGTCATGTTTCTCGTGTGAGAGAGAGGAGCAACACAGTACTTACAGAATGTGTACAAATGAAGTGATTATGCTGACTAGACTGGAAAGTATTTGGAATTAACAGTCATTCCTAAATGACCATCCACCATGAAGGGAACGTCAGTGTATGATGAGGCAGACTGCATCAGTGTCCCATCTACAGGGAACCCATCGGGAACACAAGATGTTGAAAGTGTGGTTGTAGCTGTATTTTCCCTTCTTCATGGATCTTCTGCTTTAGAAACATGAGGAGAACACAACAGGCATTTGGTAAGTATAAAAAAAAAATGTGCAACGTAACCTGTAAGAGGAAAGAGTTGATATGAAACTGCTAAAAGTGTTTTGCCTCCTATTGAAACAAGTGCTAGCACTTCCAATTTTGTTAAATTCTCCTTTGGGTACTTTCTTGCACATCCATTTCCTCTTAGTGTGGAGTTTAGGGAAATATTAATACTTTCTCCTTCTAAAATGATTCTGAATTGCAGCCTGTGCTGAAAGTGTCAAGAGTCTGCCTGGGATGCTTCCTGCCTCTCTGAAGTGCATTTACACTTCTTATACATATGTTCAGTTTTTCTGGCTTTGTAAGTTCAACTAATGCACCGAATCCCTCATGTTGAGCATACTCCAACAGATTCTGTGCAGAAATGTTTGTTCTATTTACTAAACACAACAAAGAATGATCAAAGATACTCTCAGGCCGATGCCGCCATACAGGCTTAGATAGATCCTGTAGACCCCAGTGTGAATGAGGAAGAATAAGCGGCACCTTGCCAGGCAGCGGGATCAGTCAGGAAAGAGCAATAGATGAAGAGTTCAAATACAGCAATTTGAATACAATAACCAGAATGCTTAGCAGGATGGACTGGCCAAGCCCAGCTGGGTGTGAGAGTGCAGCTGGGCTGGAGGAGACCTGGTTTGGGCTGCCCAAAGCCTCCAGCAAAGGCTTAGCCTGGTGGTGCAGGAGCTGTAAAAGGGCAGGGGACAGGGGCAGTCATGAGCATTTGCCTTGAAGCATGTACCGAGTCGAAACTGTGATGCTGCCTGCCTCGAGACTGCCACTCCACAAGGACACTTTGGCGTGATCAGGAAAGTGCTCTGGACTGGCGTAAGCAGGAGTAGATGTATGTCTCTCAGTGAGTGTTTTCCCCTGAATCCTGCACATTTCTCCTGATACTGCTGGTCATGCTAAATTGCACATAGTTTATATCTGACTGCTACTTTGGACAACACAGTGTTTTAAGTGGTAGCTTTTGTTTGGTATTGCAGAAGCAGCATGGGAATACTGATGTTTAAGGTATCTTTTGTCTTACTCACAGATATCCAAAGATAATAGATAAATACAGGAGTTAAATACAGAGTTTCAGTTGGTCTTTTTAAACCTAAATTGTGCCACCTACAAAAAATGAACTGAGGTTTTAACAAGCAGTTTTCATATAGCATCTTCCATTTTCAGAGTTTTCAAGTGATGCATCCTGGAATCCAGTTATGGCTTATTTATTGAATGAACTTGGTGAAAGTTTTAATTGAGCCAAACACATAGCAGTTCAAGAGTGATGAAATTTCATCCTGTTTTTGGTTGGTGCCATATTAATACACCTCTGGTGTCCTCAGAAGACACTTTTTTTCTTATTCTGGTATTTGACAATGAGCTAACATTCAAAATGCAAACAGAGAGACTTTACACATTACCTGCAGTCAAAAACCATTTTCTTGCTGTTTACAATATATGCAGTAATGGGGAAAAAGTGATCCCGGCACCATACTAAAATGAATTTAAGCAATTTCATATAGCAGGAAAACTGGCAATTTAAAAGAAAAATCTATGGCAAACACAGGAGAACTGAAATAGCCTAAGCTATTCAATAAATAAAAAAATCACAAAATAGAAATACATAAAATTCTAATAAATTGACCAAATGGAGAAGGGCAAATTGAAAAAGAATGATTCCATTTTGCATAGGCAAAGTTCTGAAGCAGTGCTTGGGAAGTTTCAGGTGGCATTTCAAATGAAAGCCATGGTTACCTAGTCCCTTTTTTGTCTAATCTGACATGCAGGGGAACAGGGCTTTTAAAAGTTCTATTACTATGTCAGCTCTTCAGCACAAGTTGAGAAACTGAATCCAACTGATATTGGTTATTTTCAATGTCAAAATAGCAAACACTGAAGTAGGGACATAAGTTGAGAGCTGAAGCAGCTTTCAGCAAAACCGGATCAGGCTGGGGTTGGTTCTTCTGAGGAGAAAATGTCAGAGTTGTCATAAAGATGTCTGAGAAACGAGATTTCAGGTTCTGAGCCAGATGCAATGGACAGCAGTGTCTTGAACAACAACCATCGTGGTGTCCTTTCTCATAGTCATCTGGGCTCTTAAATGAATTACAGTTTTTTTCTGCGTTGCTCTCCCGAAGCACATTGGTGGTGTATAGTTAGGAATTATGGTGAATATTGGGAATCCCACCATCCTTTTGTGATCAGTTTTAGTTTTAGTGTGTGTGTATGTCTCTTTGTCAATAATATGGGGAAAATTGCCTAGGTTTTAAAGGAATTTCAGAAGAAGAATTTTGTTGTGTTTCACCATGTGTGTGTTTCAGTAAAATTAGACTATTTTAGCAGAGATTATGTGTCTGCAGATTCAGGGGAGAATGAAGTGTAAAATAATTTGCTTCACTTTCCTTGAGCTGGTTTCTTGTTTTCTCTGTTACAGTATATTTTGTCTTCAGAAACAACCCTTCTGATTAGTCACAAAGTGAAGTCCTTTTCAGTTTGAACACAGGATTACCCAGCCCTCTATAACTGATTTTATTGAGACTAATGGCACAAGATGCTGAAAAAGGTTCAGACCTTGCTGAAGGTTAGGCTTATTCTATCTCTGCGATGTAAAATGCATTAGTAGTCTTTTCAATTTTGTATTGAATTTTGTGCGGCTAAGTCACATGGCATGCTTTGAACTTAGAAGAGACTCTTGGGAAAATTAAAAAATAAAGCAAATGAAAAATGCAGATATTTTACCAAAGTGTGTGAAAAGTATGTAAGCCAAGGAAGGGCAGTCTGGAATATTCTTTGAAATGAAGCAGCAGTGGGAAATTCTACACTCCAGGCTTGAAGTGTTGGAAGCATGTAAAGGAATAATACATCTAGCCAATAAAAATGTACTGTAGGGAGGAAGGGTAACGGAAATTTGCAAGAGCAGAGAAACAGAAAAACTTTAAAATAGAGCAGAAGATAGGAATTACTGAAGGAATTTGAAGAAGGGAAGATATTGATGGAAAATGTGTCAATTGTCATGGACATAAATAAAAAAAAATTGTAGTATTTTTGTTAAAAGTTGATAGATGTGACCTTATACCTGTGTCACTAAATTTCTCAGAGACAGGGAGTCAAAGAAAGTGCTAAAAACAGTAGTGTTTTGTCAAAGAAATCTAAGTTTTAACACTGGAATAAATCACGGTGATAGTTTAAACGCCAGACTGTTAAATAAGCTCTGGGAAGATAAGGCAGAGTGTTAGCATACATAGTCCCAAAGTCTGGAAGTAGCCTTTGTGCAGTAACCTGGATACCATACCGCAGTGCTTTTCGACATCTATTACAGTCTTCATCATTTAGTAACAGTGTCTAATGCTGAAAGGTGAATTACTAGGTTGCTGAAATGAAAGGCTCTGAACTCCAAAAAGGTTTAGATTTCACACGTTTGATAGAACGCTGGTATTGCATAATGATTTTTCTCAGCTCACACTAGTTTCTTGGTGATAATTCAATTACAGCGTTTTATAGACATTGCTAGTCCTCCTCTGGCGTCAGTTAGGTTTTCGTTATAATTATTTTTTTAAATATATAATAAAACATGGAACACAATTTGGAATCCCAGTCAACCTTTAAATCATTGTGCTGTGCTCTTTAACTGCTAATCTACTGCTTTCAACGCATGGCTTCAAAAAAGTGTAGATTCCTTTTTATCCTTGTCGAGGAGAAATTACCTTTAAACCTGAGATGGAAAATATTGGCCCTATTGTTTACTCTGTGAAGTGGGTCCAAAACAATGAAAAAAGTGTTTATCTTCCAAAATCTTTTTTGCATATGTCTAATCATTGCCACCTGTTACAGAACTGTAAAAATCAGTTGTGAGTCAGCCCTGGTAAAAAGCAGTGGCATGGAGTGGAAGAAGGTTAATCCAGTCCTTTGGTCTGTTAGATCTCTGCCATTGCTACGAAGGCTCAGTATAACTCAGAACGGACCTTTGTTAAATTCGTGGCCAATTTATGTTAGCGCAGCCTTTTTCACTTGTACCAAACTTGAATTTGCACTAGGTGAGAGTTTTTTGCCATAACTTCGTACTGCGCTTGTTCCGCCTTCTGTGATTGCAGAGTCTGGCATCAGAGGTACCAGTCTCTACTTTTGCATTTGGAAATACCTGTGCCATCAGATGAGCCTCTGAGGCTTCTCCACTTCTCAGCTCCCCAAAAGGATGCTACCTCCTCATGAGTACGTGAAGCAGTCAGTGACAGGATTTTGTGACTGACGTTGAACTCCGCAGTATGTTGAAGTCTATGCACAACATCACAGCTAAGGCTGCACAGCAACACGTGAGGCGATCTGTCAGTGGTGCTTTAGCCCCACGTGATGGCAACGCTTGACAGTCAGAGCAGAAAAGAACCCCAACATAGCACTCTTCTGATAAAAATACTTCAAGCTAAGATAAATGGCAGAAGCAGCTTCAATTAGGAGTCATTATGTTGTTGAAATATTTTCAGCACTACATGATGCAATTAAACCTTGATCGCCAATGGTACCCAGCCTCCTTTAAAGAAGGAGTAAGTATTTATTATGGAAAGAGAAAATTATATGTAATGTACAGAGACAAAATATAAAACAATCAAAATCTGAAACAAAACCAAATGCATTACAGAATGGCTGACTACCATTCAGAATGGTCTAATCTTGAATGTATCTGTACAAGGATTGATCTGTGTAAGACAGGGCTTCTCTTATGTCTCTTAATACGTCCAGTAGAAGTTATTCTTTCGGATCATGAAAATATGTGGGGGTAAACACCTTTCAAACTATTAAAACGTACCTTAGATTTTTGCAAAAGACTTACAGCACCTTTGCAATTACTTGCAATAATGTGTAATGGAGATATGTACAGTAGCTCAGAAAGGGCAGAGATTTCTCTTTGGGCTAAAACTCTGGTTCCTGCTATCATCACAGCGCTACCTGCAACAGTGTGAAACCCAGCTTAGGACATGATGTTCGATACTCAGTAACACTGATAAGTGTCCTAGACTCCTTGCTGTGACAGACAGAATAATTCACGCTGGAAATTCTATAGAATTTCCTACAGACCAGATGCACTTAATCATAATATAAAAATTATTAACTTAGTCAAGTAATTACCCAATTTCATGACCCTTTCTCCATCTTCATTTTATTGATAACGCTTATTATTCTTCTCTGGCACATCCAGTTAGTCTTCTATTTTTAATTCAGTACATGATTTTTAATTTTTTATGATTCTGTACCATCTAAAATTACATTTTTTGTAGAACAGCTGTTAATGACCATCAGCCACAGAAGTAGAGAAGCTAGAAATTACGGAATCTTTTGAGTTGAGAATTTTAACACTGTTTTCCTGTGGCATGAGTATTTTCAACACTTTATTTTGTAGTGGTTTGATCTCACTGACTTGACATACATATGATGCCAGTAATATTTTAGCTGGCTTGTTTTCTAGAATTTTTTGTTTTGACTTGCTTTTAATTCTGTGAATTATAAATCACTAATGAGGCACATCTCCCTACTTCCAAAAGTAGGTAATCACTCAATTGACTGTACAGAGGCGCGTGCTGAAACAGAAAGATACTGTGCAACTTCCTTGAAATTATGCACCAAGCTAAAATAATAGAGGGGAGAAAAGAGGAAAGCTATTCGGTCTTTAGTAAGAAAAACTTTAGGAAGGAAACAAAACTCATGAGGAAGACTTTTCAGTCTTGGAAGAATGCGTGGATTAGTACATTTTACAAGTCAGACATCGTCCTAATAGGAGCTAATACAATCTGAGACTCCATTAGAGTTACGAACACGAACAAATTTGTCTCAAGAAACATTTTGCATAAAAGTTCTAAATGAAATTTCTACCATGATTTCAGTTAGTTAAGCAGTGTTTTATCAACAAAGACCTTTAGAAGTAAAATCCATAATCTTTAAAGCTATCAAAGATGTTGGTTTAGAGATTTTATGATAAAATAATGTGAAGTGTAACATTAATAACAGGTGTTCAGTATGGCAGTCCTGTTTAATTCAAGTCAATATTGCACAAGCACTCGTCTTCTCAAATGCTTTTAACTAAGCCTTACATAAAACAGAATCCCAATATAGATGCGGTCATTTCTTACATAATACTCATTTAAATTTTCCTTGGTTAATCAGACTGAAAATAGTGCAAGCCTTGCAACATTTTGATCAGCAGCCCATAGTAAGGCTCTGCATATGTCTTCAGCTGAATTCAGAATTCTCTTATCTGGAACCCTGCTTGGTGCCAAGAGAACATGTCCCGGCCAGAAATGCTGATCGCATACTTTCTGGTGTTTGCAGGACTGGCAGTTCAGCAAATGTATCGTTTTCTTGGGGCCGCGACTTTGCATTTACTTATCTTATGACTTCTGAGGCAGAAGCTCTAAACATTACTATTTAAAATAACAATGTTCTGTAGTTGTAAGGGTATAAGATATACCAGCTTAATTTTTGTTCATGCTTACATGAGTTTTGACATTAGCCTCAGGTTCTATCAGAATAGAGCCAGAATGACGAACATGATCCCATGGTGTAGAATGTACTCATCATTCTTCTCATTTTCAGGATACTAATGTGCTATTAGGAAATGATAGCTGGAAGGAATGGGAGACAAACACCTTTTATTTTGTGCTGTGTAATTTAAAATATTGGGAAAAGTGCTTTACACAACATGTTGAGATAAAATTTTTCTTGGACAATAATTTTCCATAGGAATTCTGTCAATGGGAGTATGGATAGGCTCCTAAGAATCCGAAGAAAACCAGTTCTGGTTTGGCTTTGTCTTTGTTTTAGACTTTGCTCCTTTCAGCACAGCTGAGAGGCAGACGTCGTGGGTCAGTAGAAGAAAGAATAGGTCTGTGGCCTGTGAAGTTTTGGGCTGTTCCTTCTGCTTTTTCAGCTTAAGTAATTATTAACAGTGAGTGGTGAAGCTGCCTCAATGGTAGCACATAAGGCTGGTTCAGGAGAGCTTCCAGCTGTCTTTTCTCCAGAATCTGGAGGAAGAAGGTAATTTCTGAACCCAGTACTTCAAACAAACCTGGCTGCCCTTTCCTGATATGAGAAGAAACCTGAAAAGAGCCCATTTGTGCTGTTAAATGTCATTTTGTCAAACTTCAGGCAAATAGCCCACTTTCTTTTGTTATAATTTGGAATGCCTTTGAAGCAGAAACCTCCAAGGAGGGTCTGAAACAATTTCCAAGAAAAAGACTGTAATTACTTTGTGCTGCTTTGTTCAGTGAACTGAAACAAAGCCCGAGGCAAGGGAGAAGATCGTATTTGTTTGCCTATGATCTCCATGTGTGTGGTGCTACTACCCCGATACACTACTGCACGATGTGTGGAACATGGTCCATATCTCAACCCTGATTGTTGCTGCACATTTTGATAATGCTGTGTCATTTAGCAAGGGGAGCTGCTTGATGGCTGTTTTTGTCAAACTGCCTTTCTTCAGTAGGTTGCAAAAGCAATAGCAAATCACCGTGTAAGCATATTTCTTGGAAATAAATAATAATAATAATTCAAAGTTGAATTATCCTACATACAGTGCTCCAGGCTGAGTGTTGCCTGACATCTCCTAGAATGATTAGAATTCTTAGCTCTGCTGAGAGTAAACACAAGATGCATTTTCCAGGACATGAAACTGTGAAAGAATAATTCATTCAGAATGCCTTAGAAATTAACTGCTTTTAACTGTCAGCATAGTCCCATATAAAGAGAGAGCACTCTTATTCTCCTCCTTTTCAGCTGGTTAAAGGTACTCCGGAAAAGAGCTTGTCCCCTCCGCCATTTTTGAAATGCAAAGCTCTTCTAGAGCAGGAGTAAAACCCATGTTAAGGGAGTTGGGTTTTAGCCCACAGGATTAATATTTAGCTAAACATAAATAAAGTTTCAAGGGAAGGATCTATGTGAAAGAAATTGGTTCTTTTCCATAGGTTTAGTAGCTATCCATTAAAAAAAACCCAAAGCAAACAAAAAAAATCCTTCCTGCACAAAAGCAGAACACCTAACAGATTCATCATGGAGTTTGTACAGCAGCTTACTGTCATCTCCAGCCCCACCTCGAGCAGATGTGCTGTAATTCCAGAGGAGACGTGGTGGCTCTTCAGCAAGCTCCATGGCTGCCTTCCCCTTGCAGAACTGTCTGCTCTGGTTGAAAGGGAAGAGGCTAGCCGGAACGAAAAGAGAAGTTTTAGATGAGAATTTATGCAGAAAAAATAGTTTAAGCAGCTGGTTCTAAGCCTGAGATTACATTAGAAGCATGACTAATATTAATTTGGATCTGTGCTACAGCATTACGATAATGAAGTCTGTGGCCTTATCAAAAGATTGTAAACTTGACTTTTAAACTCCCTTTGATATTCTTATTACAACTGCCCTTAAATTCATTATGAGTTTCTAGAAGGTCATCTTGTTACTAAACATGCACAGTTGGCACAAATCAATATGTTCTTGAAGAACCATCAGAGTCAAAAAAAATATTAGAAATAAATATACTGGATATCAGATCTTAGCGTTCATTGTACTAAGTGGGTGAGCTCAGTCTTGATCCCGAAAACTCATCAACACCACCATAAATTTTGTTTGTAAACTGTATCGTTCCTTCTATTACAGGAATGGTTGTTGTTTTCCACAGGACTTGGATCTTTTGCCCATAAATGTAGCTCATCTGTTAAATTTGCTCTGTAAGCAATCACTTCACATTTAAAAACTTTGGGGACATTTTTCTTTTTTGGTGGACCATTTTAGTAAAAGAATGCTTGGACATAGCAGAAATGTTAACCAAGACTTGTGTTTGAGTTTTTGATTGTTGTTGAAGTCTGAGGGAATGTGGAAAGTCTCAAAGAAGGCATACATTTTAATCAAAGTATTTAACGTTGTATTTCTGAAGTGCTAAACTAATTCAGCACAGTAAAAACATGAGTTACTGGTCTGTGAAAAATAAGATTATTTAATCTCTACTTAATAGCACCTTACTTATTCTTCTCCTGCTTTATTATTCTGGCTCTTTGTTAGGCCATTGGAAACAATGCACTTTTTTCAGTATTATGATCTTTTTCTTAAAGCAGGAGAGTATTCTGAGCTAACTTTGTTAACTAAAAAAATTAGGTAAGAAAGTTGCGATGGATTTTATTTGGAATATGCATAAACGTAGAAACTTTTATTGTGTCTCCTAGTACTTGCAGAATGTCAGTAGGCTAAAACGTGTGTAAAGTACACAAATGTTAGGAAAATCTGATATATATTTAATACGGAAAAAGTGTACACATGTTGAGAAAATCAGGTAAATATACGGTATGGCATATGTCAGAGTTGAATAGAGTCTTTGACTCCTCGGGAGTTTTCTCTGTATCCCTTGCAGACTGCTGAAGCATGTTCCTGCGAGCAAGTCTGCCTTGATAGCTGTCAGAAGTGCCGTAGCTCCTAGCAGTGTCAGCTAGGCCTGCTAAGCATCACTGCTTTGCAGAAATTTCCGCAGGTTAAGAGAAACCGAAAGCCTTCAATAGCCAACTCACTAGTGCTAGCTTCATCCTTCCTCGCTTCCCCTTTTCAACTGCCAAGCAGCCTAAAGACGGGTGACAACTTTTTGGCAATATTCAAATGTAAACATCTGACTCGAGGTGCCAGAAAGACATCTTTAGACATGTATAGAGGAAGATGGCCTAATTCAGAAAATCCTGAGAAAATAACAGCTTCAACTGATTTCCAAACATTAATCAATGTATTGCGTATACAAGTATTTTCTTAGGAAAACTATCATCGTCTATTTTTGAAAGTATTTCCCAGATAAATTCTTTGGAGGATACTGTCCTATATTAAAGTTCAGTTTTCTCAAAAAAGGAGAAAGTCATTGAGATTGTGATATTTTATATCTGTGTATTTATGTATTTATTTTCAAGAGATTAGTGACTCGATGAGGTAGACCCTCCTGGAAGGAGGTGGCAGGTTGCTGCTGTGGAGGACCAAATGAGCCTTCCCTTGCAGGAGTGGAGACTGGATGGGCTGCAGCACAGGGCAGGCAGATACAGAGACAAAGCCGTGCATTGGCAGCCTGCAGCTATGAAGACGCTAATGAAAGGAGAAGGGAGCGTCCGTGCAGGCTAGAGGTGACAGAGGTAGATAGTCAATGTAAAGCTTGCAGCATCTCAGAAACCTTCTGCAGTGCTACAAGCAAAACTGGAAGCAAGGAAACTGTGAGAAGGAAAAGATTTTTGTATCTTTTCTCTCTTAAATAACTGTCTTGATTTAAGAAGTATTCCAGGTTTTAGTCAAATAAAACCAGATTAATCTAAAAGGAATCTTGTATTTCAGGATGCTCATTATAAAGAAAAATTTTAGATAAACTTCTTCAAAGTTCTGGCTAACTCTAGGTCTTGCCACAAAGATCTGCAAGTGAAAAAACACTTTGCATATGATCAAGGAAAGAAAGAATAACATTATAAAATAAGTACGGTTCATTATTATGTTGATGAGATTTTTATGGTTACGAAATACATGTGTAATATATGTATAGGTGGCAAAGACCATCCACCTCTTTATCGTCTCATCTTGTGTTAGTACAGCACCAAATGCAATTTGGACTACAGCGAAAGTAGCTTTGGGACATCAGTGCTTGAAGTGTGAGGTTTAGAAAAAATGTGGGTAGTTGTATGACAGATCCTCTGGTCTTCAAAACTATGGTGTCACCTTTTGGTCACTGGTGAATTGTCATTCAAAATCTGCTGAAATCAGTAAGAATAACTCAGTGAATTTCAGATGGGATTAATATTAAGTGATTATTTCTATTACATTATCCAGATGTAGAAAATCATTACAGTCTGAAGGAAGCACTCAGGGGAACTAAACTGTCTGTACCACAGATATCAGGAAAATAACAGAAATTCTGGGGGGTGCTAAAAATTAGAAAAGTGGTAGTCCCCAAAACTGTGTTTTATAATGTGAATATTGTCCTCTATTAGCAATATAGTGAGAATGTTCTACTCTGCAAAGAACAGTCATAGTCCATCATGTTAGGTGGTGCCTACACAGGCAGTGTGGATTGTTCTTTGTTCCATTTCCAGACCCTTGCACACTTTGCATACATGCTAATTTGTTTCTGAACTCTCTTCTGAAGCAACTCAATTACTTCCCTCAAAGAGAATACCTGATCACAGATGATGGGGTAGTCTGCTTCAAGGCCTCTTCCAAACAGGTTCATCAGGGATATGGATTATGCCAGGCTCCCCTGACTATGATGAACACTGTATCTGGAGACCTTTCCCTTCGAACGCCTTCTGCCTTGCTCCAGAAGATGTCACACACCGCTGTGGCGTCATGCTGTACCGACACCATACTGGTGGGCTGCAAGAATATTTATGTTGGTACTGTGAAATGAGAGACCACAAACACAGACTTGTGTCTCATGACTACAAGGAGTAAAGTGTGGTTTGGAGAAGATACAGGCCAAGCGCTATGGAAAGGGAAGAAATTCAGTTTGTTCTAGAGCGTGCCAGCCTGAGAAGATTGGACATGAGCCTGTCCCCAGCAATTCACTAGGGGCTTGGATTCCTCTGCTGAATGCCATTCACAACACAGTATACACAAATCTTCAGTAATGTTTTAAAGAGGTGTTTTTTTTGAAATTCGTTATAAAACTCAGAACTTCTTGCAGAGTCAAGTGGTCACGTGAATTCCTAATGAACCAAAACTTTCAAAAGAATACATCTCGTATTTGTAGAAATTCATTTAATACGACAGTGCTGTAACAGTTAAGACATGGAAACACCTTGCTGAGCCCCTTGTAAAATTTCTAAAACATTGTGTAGAGCAAAATGCACTACAGGTGCAAAAGCTTACACATATGCCTTCATTTAGAAACACCCTGAAACAGTAATCACCCTAATTTAGTAGCTTCACCTTTACTACCTAGATGTTAATAGCACCTGGCCTTGTTTAGTCGCTGCTCTTATTTAATAGCTGCACCTTTAGCATGGACCTTTTTCATGCAAGCTGTAGGGGAAAGTAATTAAATTTAGTGAAAATTCTGCTTTCCAAACAAGGATATATGGTTAGTCATATGAAACAGTCAGTAGGCTAAATTATTTGTGGAGAAATTACCCACAGTCCAAAAGGTTAAAGTACTATAGCTCAAAATATAAATTAGGACTGTTGCTGAAGGTCTGACTTGCTTAATCAAAGTGGGAGCAGAGGCTGACCAGAATTACCAGAACTACACCGTGAGAGGTAAAGGAAATGCATCCAAAAGTTGTTTTTATTTTTCTGAAGCTCTCATAGGTCTACTGCAACTTGCCACGCGAAGTGTCTTGGAACATGTTTCTCAGTTTGGTCCCAATTCTGGCATGTTATGCAGGAAAATTAAGGGGGGATTAATACTTGCCACTGAGCAGGATGAATTGGAAAATTCATCCATTGTCTAGCTCTTCTTGTAAATTATAGTGAAAATACATAATTCGAAGGAAGAAAAGGCATGCTGAAGCTTTCACAAGACACTTGTAAATGTTGAAGGGTACAGAGCAAATTAGCCTCTTCCAGTGGGATTAGTAGCTATGGAATAAACAGTAAGATGGTCCTATCCTAAGGTCGGTTGGCTGGAAACAGTTTTTAGCTGTCTGATATTTCGGAGTTAAACAGCTAATCGGAGGTTTACATGATGGAGCACTGGAGCAGGCTGCCCAGGGAGGCTGTGGAGTCTCCTTCTCTGGAGATATTCAAGACCCGCCTGGACAAGGTCCTGTGCAGCCTGCTCTGGGTGACCCTGCTTCGGCAGGGGG
>Ga0065711_1031377_pt1 | contig 29837 bp, 16 predicted proteins | sample Hoacrofraction12_FD_59098 | JGI IMG/M metagenome (GOLD analysis project Ga0065711, IMG submission 59098) | Hoatzin crop microbial communities from Cojedes, Venezuela - Epithelial fraction 12 v2 (version 2) | ecosystem: Host-associated > Birds > Digestive system > Esophagus > Crop | place... | reverse complement strand
CCTCGTAGGAGAGATGCTCCAGTCCCCTCCTCATCCTCGTAGCCCTGTGCTGGACTCTCTCCAGTAGCTCCTCATCTTTCTTGAACTGGGGAGCCCAGAACTGGACACAGCACTGCAGATGGGACCTCACCAGGGCAGAGCAGAGGGGGAGGAGAACCTCCCGTGACCTGCTGGCCACACTCCTAATGCATCCCAGTTTTCCTCCCTCCGTAGCACAAATGTGAGGACCAAGAACCACGACGGCTCTGGGATGAGCACGCTGGGCTCCCCCCAGCCCCCGAATCATCTCCACGGTCAGCAGTTACCCACCTGCCTGCCTTTACCGACTCACTGAAAACCGGAGGTAGAAAACGCGCTGAGGGATTGTGGCACCCGCAGATCGTCATTGCTCGTTAACCACACAGCTGAACAATTAGCACTGATGCTGCGGTTATGTGCAAGCGAGCGGGGCTCTGCCCTCAGCCAACAGCGAAGCCCATCGCCATGGGACGGATGGAGTTCACGCATCCCCACCCAGGCGGCCAGTTCTCCCAGTTTAACTCACGTCTTGTAGATGGACGGCGAGATATTGGGCACAGAGGAAGCATTTCTCTACTGAGAGGGTGGTCAGACCCTGGCACGGGCTTCTCGGCGAGGTGGTCGATGCCCCAAGCCTGTCAGTATTTAAGAGGTGTTTGGACAATGCCCTTCATAATTTGCTTTAACTTTGGGTCAGCCCTGAAATGCTCAGCCGTTGGGCTGGATGGTCGTTGTAGGTCCCTTCCAACTGTTCTATTCTACCTAAGCCAAGAGGTCCAAGAGCCCTCACCTGTGTTCGTATCGCTTCCACTTTAGAAATAAAGTCTTTCTTCTCATGGAGCCTTCACAAAGAACGACGAGCCCCCCCACCCTCGGCCACCTACACCCACAGAGGGGTGCTGAGACGCCAGGACCTGCTGCGGGGCTGAGGCCAGATGCGGGGCTGAGGGGCTGAAGGGGGACTGGAGAAGCCGAGGAGCTGGAGAAGCTGAAGGAGCTGAGGAAGCTAAAGAGGCTGGAGAAGCCGAGGAGCTGGAGAAGCTGAAGGAGCTGAGGGAGCTAAAGAGGCTGGAGAAGCCGAGGAGCTGGAGAAGCTGAAGGAGCTGAGGGAGCTAAAGGGGCCGGAGAAGCCAAGGAGCTGGAGAAGCTGAAGGAGCTGAGGGAGCTTAAGGGGCTGAAGGAGCCGAGGGGCAGGAGGAGCCAAGGTGCTGAAGGAGCTGAGGGGCTGGAGGAGCTGGCCTCAGCCCCACGCCTGGCGCCTCAGACCCCTCTCCAGGCACAAGTAGCCATCGGGGCAGCACGGGAGCAGCCCAGCACCCCTCTGCCCCTGCAGCCAGCACCCGCACCGCGGGGACGAGCGCGGCGGGAGGGGACACCGGCAAAACCCAAGCCAGCAGCATCCAACGCCTCCCCGCCCCGGGCCGAGCTGCAGGCCGACAGCAGCCCGCGGCATTGTTACAGGAGGTACAGGCGACCCATCTCCACATCAGTAACAGGTTATTGAAAAACAGTAGCTATCTTAATTAGCTCATTAAAAAGGTCCATGTAACAACCTACCTGCTGATGCGTAAACTCACCCGTGCGAGGCGTTCTTCAGAGCAAGCCCAGGCAGCACCCGGCCATCCCATCGGATCACCCATTCTAGAGCCGGTTTAGCCCTTTGGAAGAGGACTGGGTTAACTGGAGTGGGCCCTCGTTTCCGCCGGCAGCTCCTCCGGGCAGGCGGGCAGAGGCACCCGAGCGGTGCAGGTCCGCAGACCGCGGCTCGGTTCCCCCTCGGTTCTCCGTCGCCGAGCCGCACGGACCCACTGCGCAGGGCACAAAAAGCAAACCGGGTGCTGGTTCGGGGCTTGGCACCGGTGTTCCCAGCCAGGGAGCTCCGGTGTGGGTGGGATGTCCCCACCGCTGCTGCTGCCAAGCAGCCGGGTCTCGGCCCCCTGCGCCAGCCGCAGGGGTTTCACCGGGCCACGGAGAAAATACTCGCTCCGGGTCAAGCACACATACGTCCTGCAAGCCAAGCTTTTTCACCATGATTTCTGGAAAAAGTCAATGCAGCACCTCGCTTCTGGGCCAGCGACCTACTCGACTTGCTGCACTTTCACGTCCTCGTTTCGGCCACGCTTTGGCTGCCCACGAACGCACGCTGCTTCTCTGAACAACCGCTGCTGTCTGACCTGCGTCCCACTGACCGTCTGGCACTGAAACGTGGACAAAATCCCAGGGACCGAGCCCCGCGTCCCGCGGCAGCGGGCGAAGGCTGCGCTGCCCTTCTCCGTCTCGGGGGAGGACAGCACGCAGTCTGCTAACTCAACCACTTCGTTCGGGCATAGGAAAACTTTTTATTTACAACGTGTGAATTAAAAAAATATTTGACAAAAAAGGCATACAGTATTTTATACTAAAAGAATAAAGATTTTTATTAAGCACTGTAAGTTGCATTCAATAGCCTTCAAATACACCACACCACAATCCATCGACAACCAACCAAACCCAACAGTAGTTCATTCTTGCACAATCCATGAGTTGGGGCAGAACTCCCTTCAACTTACATTAAGATACCTACTTAGCTCTTGCGGGCAGGGAATGGGGAATTACACCTCATTTCTGATCACTAATGTGTGATGAAGAGCATCAGGAGAATTATATGAAAACGAATATAAAGAAATGATTCTGATTTTGAAGTACATTAAGTTTGGAAACACTAACAAAAACATCAAAATGATACAGGTATATTTGCTTATACTAAATTCTTGATGGGAAAGTTCTCAAGAACAAGCCATTTGTTTCCTGCTACAGAAGGGGGGTACTTTTTTTTTTTTTGAAGATCAAAGCTTTTTTTTTTTTTGTTTTTCACAGAATTTCATATCTGCTAATATGAAGGCATAAAACAGCAACAGAGAACAATAATGCATACAGCAATGAGTACACCAGGGTAACGTTGATATTCAAAACGGCTAGATAATTTTTTTTTTTAAGTTTTAGAATAAATGCAACAGAGGTCAATAATCACAAAATTTTAAGGTTAGAGCAAGATCAGTCAATGACTAAACATAGTTAACATCTTTTATAGGACTATTACTGATTATTAGCTTTTTGTTTTGCAAATGGGCACAGTACTTGTAAGAATGGAAGAAAGAGGACAATAACATGCATAATATTAACTACACACTTTAAAAATTATGAACCATGCAGAAGTTTAGCTCAAATAGTAGTACTAATGGTCTACGTCTGATTCAAAACCACATAGTTCATTGATCACGGATGCATGGTATTAGTCACAAAAAGTTTCAGAACACATTGTGTTTGTTTTGAAAGGTCATTTGCATCTTCTATGATTTCAAGTTTATCTCCATGTAACTTGCTTGTAAAGTATGTATGATGTATATTTAAACTCAGCAGAACTGCAATATTACTCTATAATTTTTCGTTTCGATAGTTTGCACATTTTAACACAAAAGAACCACATCAACGGTGATGAAATTTAAGAAAGAAAAAACTGTGGTTGTGCCTTTTTCCCCCCATAATCATGAAATCAAAGCCTTAAAGAAAGCTTTATTGTGACACAGTAATGCAAAATCAAATATAATGGCATACATATGGTGCCAAGTACTAAAAATTATATTTTAAGCTATATATACTTAAAGACTGCCAAAATTTGTTTTCTTTATATTTCAAAAAACAAAACTACAAGCTTTTGTCATAACCAGTTTAAACTTCATGTATACTTCATTTTAAGTGCGGGAGTCAAATGCTCTTCATTCTCTTTCTTTTTTTTTTTTTTGTTTTATTGTAGCATTTTGACTACAACTGGTTAAAACTAAAAATGTGTTGTTTAAATCTCTGACATCAAAGAGGGATCCGAATTTCCAAAGTCCTCATTTTTCTCTTACGGAAAGGAAAAAATGTACGTAACTGTAGGCTCTCTTTCTTTCCAGATATTCCTAATCCTGACCCTTCCCAACATCCTTCACCCTCTATAAAAAATAAGTTTACTCTTCTTTTTTTAAGACAGTGGCCTCAAGAGTATCATCTTTATGGCAAACACTGTCTGCATTTAGTGCATTTAAGTGAGGATTTGTATTGCACATTTTAGAGTCATTACTCAAGGCACTTTCAGACTGATTGGAAGCCCTGATGTCTCCTGTGTTCCCATTCATCTGGGAAGCTGGTTTTTCCTCATTCACAACTCCATTTTCAGCCAGGGATCCATCTGAAGACACAATTGAGGATTTAGATTCCTCTGATTTTGACTTAAGTTCTTTGGCTACTTCTTCTGCTGAAGCAGCGTAAGGAGGTTTGCCCTAGTTTTTAAGAAAAGAAGAAAATTACTGAAGAGCCACTGCCATACGTTTACAACCTGTTACAAAGACACTATTAACAGGCAGCATGCAGTGTGCGGCAGAATCGCAAGCCAACCCCAGCGCCACGCACTGCCGGGACCAGGAGCGGCAAAGAAGAGCACCAGCACAGCACAGACGGGAAAACGTTCTCAGGAGCCCCGAGCGCCTTCCAGCCACGCCTGCCGATGCTCCTGGGGCAAAACGCCCTTTCTAACGCGGGTGCTTCAGTTCTTTCGCAACCTAAGAGCTACGCAAACGTCTGGAAACACGGCAGCTGAGAACCAATACACAGCTGAACTCTGCTTCTTGGTTCATACACGTTAGGATTTAATGGGATGCTCACGCGTTATCCAAATACAAACCAAAACATTCTGCAGACAGTTTCTGAGGAGGTGCAGAAGTACCATGCAGTATTACCTACACTAGTCTATATGCTTCTGAGCTCAGGAAAGTGGCATCACAAGAAAAGCATATACTAGAATCTTACAAGACTGAGTATAGCAATAAAAACCAGATTTATGCAGCATTAGAACGTATATTTAGTTTTTAAGTATCTGCGACAATGAATCTTAGCGTTCTAGAACCATTATGGGCTCTAAACAACACACAGTGAGTAGGCTGGGTTGCTGAGAAGGAACCTACTTGTCTGTCACGCTGTTAACAAAGTACTAAGAAATGACTTAAGATGCGGACATCTTACACACCTCAAGCAACAGCGAACAGTGCCACCGTGTCATAATCTTAGTTGTGACACACTAGAAACAGCATGGCTAGTACTCTTCTCAATTGCTGAAACATTCTGCAGGTCAGTAAGAACTGTTGTTCTCTCGCATCAGGATCACAAACCTTGTTGTCCAGAAAAATCACAAAAAATTCTGCAGTAGCATTGCACACGTATCCGACTGGCATCGGAGTACAATGAATATTTATCACATCTGCAAACGTACTTCTTGACGGGCTTTACTAAGTGCTAAGTTTTAGATTCAATACATGCATTTGTTTCTTTCCAGATCAAGAGCAGAAGGTCTCATGTCGTGAAATAACAGGCGTGTCTCACGTCTGACACAACCAAATCACGTACTTCAGCCTGATTCTCCAACCTGTGCTCCTATCGCCTCCTGCTGCGTATCGACGAGGCCGCGGCGCGGAGGCCCTCGCTCGGCGTGGGCACGCGTGGCTGCATCCGGCCCTGCACAGCCGCTCTCTCCTGACCTGCCCGGGCTCACGGCACGGGGAAGCACACAGCTACCAGTTCGTCTTAACTGGGTACCAGAATCTACTTATTATGTGTTAAGCTTCCCAAGTGCTCCCTGGCACGTGCATTTTAATTATTTTAGACCAAGAGCCTTGTGATCACAAGTATTTACCATCCAAATTATGTATCATCAATAAAAATGTGAACACCCAAACTTGCTGACTGTCAGCAGGATCTGTCACCCACCTACAGCTACTATCGCAACTATATTTACATAGGTAAACCTGTAGTAAGCCCAAAATATTTGTGTGCTGCTTCTCAGGGCTCTCTTATTTCATAGGTTAAAGTACCTGGCAATTAGACACTATATAATTAACATAGTGGTTTCTCTTCTATTTAAAGATGTAAAGCTTTAAATACACAGGTACATTTGTAGACATATATAACCTGTATACACAGAAATTTAACAACAAAGTATTTGAATTTTCACACCTAGAACACAGCAAGTTTTCCTTGAAGTTAGTAGTTGCTTCGTTATCCACTGGAGAACATCCCTTCTCTTACTGCCTGATACGGGCAAACACCCCCCTACTATTCTAAACTGATGTCTCCAGGACAAATAGCTGATCCATATCATAGATTTATTGTGAAAGTTTTCCACTTATTTACCACCCACTCCTCCATTACCACTGGGACTTGCATCAACATTCCAAACTGCATAGCAGCAAGAACACCGGAAAAGGGAGGAAAACGTAACGCTGAAGCAAGGGGCATCTAATACTGCCAGCACTCCGCTTCAGCTGTATTTCAAGGATCCGTGGAAAACACAAACCCCACGGCCCACAGGCGCTTCACACACTGTCACCAACCACGACACTGTGTGCTCACGGGGGCAAAGGCTGGCCTGGTATTTCCTAAAAGTTTCGAGTAAGTTCTCATATTTGGAGCCATGCAGCAACAAAGATCCTTCTCCTGCTGCTGATTTTACTGCATGAGATTGGACCGTGGTCCCAAAAAAGAAACAGGGAAAGAGTGGGGGTGGGAACAGAAACAGCTAATTTGTTTCAGCTTTGTATTTCTCCCACTTTCCTAGACTTTCTTCTACTCCCACGGCTGGTCAGAGCTGTGCAGGCCCAGCCTTCATATCCAAAATACATTTTTCCGTGTCTGTCTTTATAACCAGAGTTTGCTTGTAACTGAGACAAAACACTAGCCCCTGCCATCCACCACTGGCTGCGCAGCTACAGCTTCAACACGTAGGCAGCATCACGCTAAGAAACACTCTTATCTTTTACAGTTGGGCTTGTCAATAGTAGCTGGTCTGGAAGTCCATACCACACCAGCCTGTAAACCAGAGCGTTTTGAAGTCAGGCACATGGCTGTATTACCTGAATTGCTCCCTGGCTTTTATAACCTCTCCCATAGTACCTTCCGCCTCTTCCAAAAGTTCTTATCACTGGAGTGGAAATAACTCCTCTAGGACGCCTGTAGGTTTCAAGGAAAAGGAAGAAAGAAAAGTACATGTAAGCTTTGCTTAAAATTACTTTCAATTTTGTTTCGCTGGAAGATTTTTTTCCTAGCTTTACTGTCTAGTGACTAACACATTTCTTTACAGAAGCAATACGAGTAAGTAATTCAGAATTACAGGGTTCTACTGTCTGTTAGTGTATGAAACCTAACAAACCTTTTGCTTTCGCAGCAATAAAATGACTATTTCTATATTTCACTTCTAGAGAACAATGATTGAGCACTTTCAAGCTTTGCAGAAACATTTTCAAAGTGTCAAATTATCCTTACAGCGCTTTAAAAACAGAGCTCAAAATACTTTCACCTTAAAAAAACATGCAAGCAAGCTGAACCATTCATCAGGCCACTTCTCCCATTTAATAACACTCCCCACATATAAACACGCTAGACAGAAGGAATCAGATCAAAGAAAGGAAGGCAAAATACAGAATTGCTTCAGTTTTTATGGGAGAATACAAAATTATCTAAGAACCTGAGAGGAAAAAAGGAGGCTTTGGCCACATCTGACACGTAGCAATTTATCCAGTTTGGATGCTTTCACACAGAGGCTTCCAACCAGGACATGTCAGGTGGTGGCTTTTTCATTTGATTCAATAAAGATTAGCTCAGGTCAAAACAAACCTTCCCTCGGCTAAAACTACTTTAATGCCATCAACTGCAGAAACTCCTATCATCATGTCCCAGACTGCTTCTCACCCAAACATTCGTTTTGCTTTCTCTATCAGAAACCCGCGATTGCTCTGCTTGTCCCTCAAATCCCCCGCCCGCACCGAGGGCGGCCGCTCCGAGGCTGGCACAGAGCAGCCGGACGCTGCCAGGTCCGTGCCCGCAGCCGGCCCGGTCCCCACCTACCCCGTTTGCCACTCGGGCAACCAGCGCAGCTGCAGCCCCAGCGCATCTCATCTCCCACAGACCTGACCATTCCCCCAGGCCAGCGAGCTCCCCGTCAGCTGCACAAACACCGCCCGACGAGGAGCCAAGCTTTTCCGTCATGCCTCGGCCTCCTCTGCTGCAAAAACCAAGTCACACGGAACCAGCTCAGTGGAGAAACACTCCTCTGTGCCATGCCAGCCTCTAGCACACTGCAAATGCCTACACTGAGCCGTAAGAAATGAAACAGTGGGATTCAAAAAAAACAACAAAGAATAAAAAAGAGGAAAGAGTCGGGTTTTGTATTTAAGTAACACTCACTGTATTCTTGTCAAAGATTTTCACAGGGCTTACCTACCCCATTTGCTAATTTTTGTTTTACAAGGTGAAAGCATACCCTTCAGGGAGCTGAGTAAGATTGTTCCTACTCAGAAAAACCGCACTAAATATATTGATGGATCGAAGCCAATACAAAGCAGCCGGTATAATTTTACACAATAAGAACATCCGAGTTCAGCGTTGCAGAGAGGCATGAGACAATGGTGTAAACAAGCCTGCCATGATCCCCTCTGCCGAAACGGATAACAAAAATGAAGCGTGTAGGCCTAGGTGATAAACTGCAGACAATGTACTGTGCAGTTTCCTAGTAGTGTTCTTCAGTACAAAACAGCAGCTGCCAGCAAGGACCCCATCTTTAAAATACCTGTCATCAGACAGAACACCAGCATTAGCGTGTTTTCCTGCTAGGTCTTATTTTTAGTACCAACTGACACAACAAACAGACCAGCTGCCGGCAGTAGTTCTTCTGTCTTTGACTAATGCCAGTAACTCTACACGTAAAGAATTTAACACCAGTTATGATCTGATGGTTTTCCTGTCTTTTTGAGGTAACAGCTTGCACTCAAACCTAACTGCCCAAAGCTAGTACCTCTGACAGAAATAAAACACCTGATATTTTATCTCCTAACTCAAAAGCTACTATTGGAGAACAGTACTTCTGTCATAAAGGTACTCAGAAGAGCAATAACACCCTCTCAGTGACTTGACAGCTTCCTGGGTAAGGAGGGCTCAGTTCAGGATTGCCAGTGTTAGCTCCTGGCTACTGATGTTTTGCATAAATTCATGTATGCGCTTCTTCAGAAAATGGAGGAACTGCTACCCTGCGAGGGAAGTCAACAGCCCGTCCAAATGTAAGCCAGACCTGAGCCTGAAGGTGTCTCCAGCTCATCACTCCGGGTGCCTCAGTCAGACAGCATCTCTGAGCACGACACTGTCCACTGCCCGGAGGTTCTCCACAAACAGTACTGCAGTCAAGGGCACTGAACTGCAGAGAACTAACAAGCTCTGCAGTAAGCCAGATTCTGTTTTTCATGAGGATCCACGAACAGCAGAACTTGTAACCACACACTAACCTCATTTAAATAATGAAAAATGTTATTTTGTCCACTGAAACTGAGGAGTAAGATTAAAGCAGCCCAAGGAGCCCAGCGCCTCATCACACACCTTGGCTTACTCCTCTGGCAGTCCAGCTGCTGCTCTGCCAGAGCACTGCATGGACCCCGCTAGCCTGCAGGCTGGCTGACAGCTGTCTGAAGCATCTACAAGAGCACTAAACGTTCAGGTTTTGGCAACTGAATCTCACTCTGGAGAACAAAATGTTCCTACCTAAATTCGCTCCCCTTCAAGCGCTGGCTCTGCTCTCACACCCGTGCTGTTTCCTGCTGCTGGACTTTCTAATCTTTGTTTCTGCTGTTCTCACCTCTCCCTGTCCCCACACCAGCAGCTCTCGCATCTCCCCCAGCCCCATTCTCCTGGGGCTTCAGATCCAACCATTTCTTCACTTGGTCCAACAAGACAGCTGTCGGACCAGCTCTCACTGACTTTAGCAACTATGCTTGACAGTGCACATTCGATTAAATTAGTGGATAGAGGGGAATTAATGCAGTTTATACTTCTTTCAGACTGCTTCCTGGCTCAAGACAGCATAAAAGTACCTACTTTATTCCATTCCTTTAATACAGTTAAAGACAGACATTATATACATCTACATCACATTGCTTTGGGATTGTCTCCTGCAACAGATCCAATCTTAGATAAAGACGATAGACAGCTGTGGAACGCACAGAACAATTAAGCCTATGGAAAAAATATGATCTTAAAAGTAAAGGACTAGACATTTTTTGGTAACAAAGCATTTCTTTTTCAGAAATGTTATGCACCTGTAATTTCAGCTGCAGTGAGATGAAATGGAAGAGCTGAAGAAATTAATATTCTTTTAAACACATCGCCCATCGTGACTGTAGCAGAGAACTATTAAACCTAGAAATGTCCTTCAGGTGTTTTCTGCTTCACAGAAGAATTACATAATGAAGTTATTAAAAATTTTATCATACTTCTTAATAAATGTTCTACTATGTCAAAGAAAGTAATTGAGTGCTGTGATAGTTTTGACTGGGTATAATACATTTATTGATTTCACATAAGAGAAAGCCCCCAAGTCATTTCCTCACGCGAAACAATCCAGTGTGTGTGTGTGGATATATCCATCTATCTACATATCAGATTCAGAGTATGAATTTTATTTGCACATAAAAATGCTTATACTCATCTGAATAACTGATTAAATACAATCTTAAGATGAATGTCAATGCTTTTCTTGACTACTCCGTGGGTACGATTTACCTAGTGTATCCCAAGACGTGCTGTACGCAATTTCTAACGCCTCCAGCTTCTCCCCGTTTTACCGTGTTCCCCAGTAATTCAATCACACACAACAAATACGTTCCACAAGACTGCACTTACCCTCTCGCTGGTCCTCCCACAGAAACGACCTGCAGAGGGAATGGCCCTCTACCCCCTCGTCCACGTCTGCTTCCAGCCCAATGGCCGACTACAGTGCCGGCAATTTCAAGTTTCCCTCCCTGAGAAGGAATAGGTTGGACTCCTGCACATAAAAGCAAAACCAAACCTTGATCTTCACAATCGTAAAATTAAAGTGACAAATGAATGGAAAACTCGTTTGCCCAGATTTTATCACATATACAGTTTCCTCTCTTGATACTGGGAGACTGCTTCTCATTTTGCGGTCTTTCAGAAGCATTGCAACCCCAAGAATCTTTCCTTCCCCCCCCTTTTTAAAAATAGATATGAATTCTGAAAAGAAAAATGATCTTACACCAGCACTTCCACTTCAGTAATTAAAAATATACTTTAGGTAAGCATTAAGAAACTGAAGTGAAATTTTACAAGCTCTCTGAAGATTGTTTTTTTTTCCTGCATCCCAATGAAGATGTAATTTTTGCAGGCAGTTATTAGTGAACACCAAATACCAGCATAAGACACAGAGATTATAATTGCTATCAACAACTTGCTAGGCAGAATTATGACTACTAACACTAAGTTGTTATGAAAATACAGCATTTAAACTGATTTGGGTGTAAGAGGTAGGTTCACCCTCCCCCCTACCAAGAAAGCAGCTAAAACTGCAATTGTCTAAAACACAAATGTATCTTCTATTCACGTTACTCAGATCTTTATACCTGTGTTTTGCCCTTAAAAATCAGTACTGGGGCACAACGTGTATTTCAGGAAATTTAGGTAAGTGCAACTGAGCCAGATGTTACTGGGAAGACCATCAGCACTGAAAGGGTTACAAAACACAGCATTTAAGCAGCCGCAATTAGTCTTCAAACGTTAATACGCTAGGAACTAAATTACTGATTAAATTCAAAAAGGTTCATACTTCCCCGTACAAGTCTTTCAGCTTCAAACGCACATTGTTTACAGGAGCAAAGTTATTCACACAAGGAAGCATTAGAGGTATGTTCGCTCTTAGGATAAAAGCTCAGAGGCCAGAAAGAACAGCTAAACACGTGGAAAAATTCTGCCCTCCGCGGGGGACTGGAGTTAACAGGTTTCCACTGTCCCGCCTCGTACCGGAGACGAGTGCAACGGGCACACAGGTAGGCAAGTAAATCTCACGCTTGTGTAACGCTGAAGTCAGTCACTTCTATGTAGGGTTGTTTTTGAGAAAAGCTCAACTGCCCCCGAATTTTAGGAAATAACTCGTTAATCCATTCAAGCAAAGTTCAGCTGATTACAGCTTCCGCCCTCGCACCCTGAAGCGCGGGAGCCAGACCGTCTCGTGAGGTTTTACAGCTGCCCTGTGTTCGGAGGAGGGTTTCTAGGCGTGAGAGGCTGGCGCCGAGGGGGCTTGCGGGGGGACCTGGGAGAGCAGAGCGGACAGCAGCCTGGGCAGGCTCTAGAGAGGGAGAGCTGAGACAGTTAGGGAGAAAGGGAGACCGGCAGTCAGCAGGAAAGCCTCAGACCAAACCGTAAAGTGAGGGAAGCCGTTGCCAGAAGCTCTAAGAAAAGGGTTTTGGGTATAATTACCGCCCTGAAACTTGCTAGTCCTGTTGCTGTCATTGCCAGAGAAGGCTCCGGAGTGTCCTGCCGCTGCCGCCACCCGGAAGGCCCGGTAAGCGCCTGTGGCTACTGTTTCCCCATAAGGGCCTCCGAAGCCATAGACTCCTGTTAGACCCAGGGTAAAGAAAGACAGGGGAAAAGCTGTGAGGGGCTCAGGCATCTGGGAAGGCCCCTCGCAGAGACGCTGCTGCCTCCTTCCACCCTTCGGAGTCAGCAGGGAGGGCTGCGCTTCTGCAGGCTCGGCTCTGGCGGGCGATGCTGCCCGGGAGCAAGCCACCACCACTGAGGAAGCCCTGGCCAAAGATGCCCTGCTGCCTTAGCGAGCACGGAGTCTCTTGCCCACGTAGCAGGCCTTTAACCTGGGTTTGGAATGGGCATCCCGACTTCTACGGCATAACGAGCAGTGAAAGGCTTGTGACAAATTATTTTGGCAAAGAGCTCCGATGGCTACAGCTGTGGCACCCCAAGAACGTCTTACTCCCAATGTCCAGTATCAATACATCTACGGGCCTTGGTACCAGAGAGATTCTGAGAAAGGGAGTGACTCTAGATACGGCCTGGAAGGGTTGTATCAGTATTTACATTTAAGGGTGCCAACTGTTAAATGACTGTAGCAAAATACAGAGGGGTGGGGAGGAGGAAAGGTTGTCTTCAACTGTGTCCTCAACACAGTTAAACTGTGTCCATCAATTTAGGCATTCTTAATATTTATGAATATAAACATTTTGAAGCAATGCCCAGTGCAAGTAAGAGCCTTTTCATACCATCCACTGTTGCTCCATTCCTCTTTTTTCTATTTCATATAATAGCGGTAGAAATATTTTGATCTGGCACAGTTACTAAAAACCCTGATGGAAATACGCAGCAATACAATGCATTCCACATTGCTAGGCTATGGCTAATAAAAGTGACAACAAAATACAATGATTGGCACATGCCAACACATGCCAACCACTTGCTTTTAGCTTATTTTCCCTATGAAGTTGAACAAGAAAATCAGTTCATAGTTTTGGGAACTTGAAAGACGAGATAATGCTTGACACCAACATGTTTCGCACCGCCGCCCCATCACTTACCAGCAAAGCCTCTCCCCCTGCCCTGAGGTGGTGGGACTGGCCCAAAGTGTCGAGGATACATAGAAGCTGGATAGAAAGGCATGGCAGGTGGCGGTGGGAAAGGGAGAGGATGGTTCTGCCTGGAGAAATTTAATCCTTCTAGGATGCTCTGACGCATCTTTTCAACCTTGGCTGCCTGCTCAGCCTATGAATAAAGAGAAGGTCACAAAGAGACATTAAAATTCTGTTTTCAACTGTATAAAGCTACATTTACACAACAAATTCAAAGAACAAAGCAAAATAATAGAAGAGTTGAAAACTACTGCAAACAACTTCCATAAAGCTAGCTAGAAAACGACAATAATCTGTCTTGCATACCTGCTAATAGTTCAATGATAATCCAGTTGTTCACAAGAAAATCTTTACGTATTGGTAGCGAGATGGGAGTCTAAATACCGAGACAGTTCAGAAGTCGGTAACACAGAAACAGTTTACAAGTTAAAAAGGGTTTTCCAGAAAGGAAAGGAGAAACCTCCGCCTATAGTCTTCTGAACACTTAATGCAGCCCTTCACTTTAAACAGAATAAACATCATAAATCTGGACTGCAAAACATTATCTACATAAACAGGCTAATGCATGCCTGGAGGCTAACGAGCCTGAGAGGGACCACAGCCATCATCAACATTTAATCTATGGTCAGTCTCCCTTGAGTCAGAAATAAGCAGAGGAAAGCTGTTTTGTTAAGACTTCACACCTCCCAAAAAATTAAAAAAAAGTTTTGGTCATTCAGTAAACTGCTGTTTTTTACCAGTTTCCTGTTTTTACAGTTAAATAATTACTTTGCATGATTTGGATACAACAAAAACTGAATTCATTTGTATTTTAAGACAGCTGTAGGAAATGCAAACAGATTTTGAGCTTAAGGACCGTAAGAATGACTTCACAGTGAAAAAGTAAGTTATAAATCACAAATTTCCCTTCACTGTAAAACCACTGCAGCTTAGCCCTTTGCGACAGTCTTGCTAGCTTTACCCAAAAAGCCAGTACTTGAACAAATGATTGGAGACAGTTTGCAACTCAGAGTCATTCATTACATCACGAGCACATTCAAGTTTCAGTTTCCAGAGAGAAAAAAATGAAATTAAAATTCACGCCAATTTACTTTTTCCATATCTACCAAAATGCCATCTCCATCATCAACAAGAGACAGGAGAGTAAACAGAGCTGAAAAATACTTCTTAGCAGAGGCGATACGTGCAGCAGATGACTGCTACCCAGCCACACCGAACACTTCCGAAACCCTGGCACACTCGATGCTCTGCTACCCCTCTGCCACCACACACCTGACCATCACAGAGGTCAATGAGCGGAACTTTCTCCCGGCTTGCTTTGATGAGCTTGGTCTGGAATAATTTTCCATCAAAATACATCCATGGACAGCAGTGCTCCCACGGAATTGGCTGTCCGCACGCGTCGTTTGCAAAAAGCGCCATATCCACACCGCTCATAAATAAAGCAGACAGCTGAATTCCTCGGGGATCGAGATTCTCAATCTGTGTAAAAAAAATTGTAAATTTAGTTAGACGATAATGAGACGCAATTCAAGGTTATTCCAGCTGTTACATCATTTTCAGAACTCTTGAAAACAGAGTGATTTTGAAAGGTCGTCCAGACTTCTCAGATGTAATTGCCAGTTTGATTAGAAGACTGCGCCGGAATCTATCGCCCGCATATGCAGACCTGCAGCAGCCAGCAAGGCGGCTGTTCCCATCCATCCACTCTAGAGGTCAGAGATCAAACCAAATCTCTCTATTTTCTCAACAACAAAGCACGGGGAATTATTTCTAATATTTTATAATACTATATTTAATATTTCTAATGTTTAAACACAATTCATTATCAAGAAGGCAGTAACAAGTTTTAAGTAAAATACTCATCTTGAATTTGTGGGCACGTGGTGTCTAAAACACGCAAGATGCATGCATACTTTAGCTGCATTAAGAGCGTTGATAAACGTGCAGTGCAGAGGTTTTCAAACAATGCTAAAGCATGTTATAGAAAGGAAAAGCTTCATAGGCACTTACAGGAAATTAGCAGTAGAAAATTTTATCAAGAATATATTTCGAATAATCTTGTGCTTCCGAGATATTTTACAGGAAGTTTCAGGAATGAGTTTAATGTTAGCATTCAATTTTTCTTCCCACGTACCACACTTCCCTTCCAACTCCTTTATAAGGGATTGTCTATCAGCTTGATTCACGATTTTGCTGCGAGAATGCATCTCTGATTAATGAAGTAAAGTTTATGCACACAACAGCTTTATTCAGGACGCAGGACAGATACACAAAGGTAGAACTAAATAGTGAATAATAGCTGGTGGTGGAGGCAAAAAGGATTTGCTTGCAGGAAATATATTTTTAGCTCTGACATAAGAAAATATCACTACTAGTGTTCTCTAAAATACTTCTGAAAATATCAGCCCTTTCTTGGGAACATTTTCAAGACCTTGGTATTAAATTTTAAAATTAAACTACATTACCTTCATTTTGCATAAGCAAACTTTAAGATCCCAAAGACTACTCAGACTGTTTTGCAGATATGCAGCTGGGTTCAAACTCTGCTGCTCTTTCTCTCTGACTTCAACAAAAAAGGAAGCAGCAGCTTCATATGAAGACAGCAACAACACTGCATGAAATATCCCATCTTTCAGCTAGCCAACATATATTAAGGAAATGATTCATATTGCTTTTCATGTACAATTTAAAAATAAAACTCGGAGAACAATTTCTATTAAACCCAAACATTGTATGCTGCTTATCACTTGCCTTGTCTCTGCCCTTCATTCTGTGTTGGAACAGAAAAAATATTTTCTCTGGGAATTCCTTTCTCAGATCTCTAAGACCAGCAGTCTTCACAGTGGGGTTTCCTCCTCCTTGCACCAAATCTTAAGACAGAGGCAAGACTTTCATAACTCTTATAGATACCTTTGCCAAAATCTCTGCCCCTAGCTGTTAGTTGTTTAACTGTGTTGTGTTTTCAGAACGGCCAGTGAAGACAAAGTGGCTGACACACTGCTGTTCTTTAACGCATCCAGCCTTGTCTCCAAAGCTGTCATTGGAATTCCCACCAACACCCACAGGTACAGCGACTCAGCTTCAGGAGAGCTGGGGGCAGGTGTCTGGAACCATGCTCTCATGGTTCTCATGAGACGTTTAAAGGTGCTCTGCTACTCCTCTGCCAAGTCCAATGTTCGTCACCTCAGCTGACCCAGGTGCATTTCTTCTGAACACACACGGTAACTCACCGTCAGTTCATTCCTTTGGCAGAGGTTGGCCACGTGCTTCCCCGAAGGCAAAGTACTGCCCCTGTGACAATGCAGACACCCTTGGACCAGAACCTCTCGAGTTCAGAAAGGCCCAGTAAGCACACAGGGCTTCCAGCATGAATGTGTAGTAACCACCTTGAAAAGGAGTTCCAACAAACACCCAAATAATCCTCCTGACAGACGGCATCTACATTTAGGGTGCTTTTAAGGAACTGGCCACAATGAGTGATACCCAAAAATGCTGTTCTCCGGAGGCCAGAATCCATGCCAGCAGCAATCCAGTCCTAAGTGCTGAAGCAAACAAGCAGTCTTGCGTGACCTCATCAGGTGTCACCATAGCTGTCTTCATCCTGTGCTTCTTCACATCTTTTTCAGCAATGATGGAAAGGCCAAATAAATCTCTTCCTATTGGAATTGATTTATTTATTTATTTACCTGAGCCGCCAGCATTCATTCTTTGATACAGGGGAAGAGGATTTTGTTTTTCTGTTAACTCTGCCATTATGATTGCCAACACGTGAATTCTCTACCTGCTGTGTGGCAAGTTCAAAAAGGTGCCAAAGTGGATTCAGTTGTTTTCTTCCCCTTACATTTATCAGTACTGCTGGGTTTCCACAAGCAGACTGATTTCCTTTCTAGATCGAGACAGAGAAGTCCTTGCCAGGGTGCTACATGCAGGAGTGCAAACCAGATTCTGCTCGTCACCCACAGAAGAGAAATAGCCTGCTCTCGCAGACTTGGTATCAGCGGTGAAATATCCCTCAGAAAAGCCTAACAGCTGACGTTTGTGTGAGCTTAACTGCTGTTTCTTCTGAGAAGAGTGGTGCTAGGATTGCTGCTTTTCTCTGTGCCCCTCTGCCGCGTGTGCCTGCGAATACAACCCAACTCAGGAAACAAGTGCCACTTTCTCCTTGCCGATTTAAGTAAGGACAGCACGTATCCAGGCGCTGCTAGGAGCAAAACTGGTCAGTAGACTTGCCTGACGTGAGCCCTACAGTACCTGAACGACCACCTGAAATGACTTCTTCAACATGAGGTTGCGTGATGAAGAGGCGATCAGCATCTCACCGCCTTTGCTGCGTCGATCACCAATGCAGACAGGAGCTAAGCTGGATCACTGCATTCCCTACACAGCCTAACAGCTCCCATAGCTTCCAGTTATCAAATACACCTTTGGGCTTAAGATACATTATGTAGAAAAAAGTATCTAAAATTACTTCCATTCAGAAAAATACTTGCTTAAAAAAATAAAAAGGACCAAATTCTACCATTTTATTCAGAGAACTTCATAGTAGGTTCTGAACAAATTTTGAAGAGCAAAACAATGTAAAAGCAAAAAACAGATCTTGCATATTTTGCCTCAAATGCTGGAAGAGAAAATTTCACTGTGAGCATATGAAGGTTGAACGAAGAGATCCCCCAGAGTAAGATGATGTCGCACAGATTGATAGGCATTCTGTATTTACGATAAGGATACCACACTAAACAACTCTACCAATTAGCTAGCAGAATCTACTTCATATAATACTACTGTATTAGAAAAAATAGAAACTTTGAGATCTTAACTTTTAAAATCCTCAAAATAATTATTTCTACAATTCTGTATTAATAAATTGTTCTCCCTTCTTTCCTCCTGCATTTTTCCACTCAAGATTATGCAAGCTTCTCTCCGTTTCCACACTTAGCTGCAAAAATCTTTTGAATGCTGAATCATGAAAAAAACCCAGGTTAGTATTCAAAAACAGAGACACAATGAAGAAGTATTTTTCTTTCTTTTTTTAAAAATCTTTTCAGTGGAATCACATTTGTTTCAAACTTCCCAGACATGATTACTTAAGAAATTGTGAGAAAAGGTTCTGCAGTATGGAGTATGTTTAAGATTTTTAGTTACCTATCCAACCAGTGAAACAGAACTAATTATCAACCCTTGCAACACTTTAAAATACTAAGATCACCATTTTGTAAAGTATAGGTAATTATGCAAGGCTTTTAGTGAGAGAGGCACATACACATCACTCACTACAGTTAACAATATCGATCAGCTGGCAATAAATTTCTCAAATTATGAAAGTTACAGTTAAGAATTACCTTGAGTTCCTGAAGCTGGTCAGGTTCATAGAGCTTTGGAGACAACGCTTGAGCAAGAAAAGCATCAAGTTCCTGGCGACGAAGTATACGAACCCCCGGCCACTGTACCATATACCTACAGAGAAAGCCCGTAATTATTCAGAAGCTTCCTTTAATAGGTAAATCAAGTGGCATTTTCTGTGATCAGAAGTCACCACAACGCAACAACAAAGTATTTTTTGTTGTCTAGACATGAATAGTTAAAAACACTAAAACGCTACACAGATCCGAAGTTTAAACTTGTTTAAATTCATATGGAGGAGCTACTGGCTGTGAATCCGTTGTGCAAACCCTGCTTCCAGTGAAGACAGGGAGGACACGCCACCAAAACAGAATTTAAAACATAACTGGATTCTGATACATCTAAAAATAAAACCATCACCCCTTTCAAAAAGGTAAGCATCTCTGAACTCCTCAGTCAATTTTCAGTCTGAACATTCAACAGGTCAGTATTTTGGACCTTCTGACTTTCTCTTTGAAAAACTGAAGTACAGAATTCATACTTCAGCCGTTGGGTTATCACCATCTCAACTAGATGAGCAACTCCAACACGAGTAATCTAACATATCCTAGGGTATCATTCATGCGACCTTTGCATCCTGATAAGCTGCCACGCAGCTGTTCTCTGAAGAACTCTCTGTTGCTTTACAGCTTCACCAACACAGCCTCTGAGACCCAAATATTATTTTTTAGTAAGTTGGAGCCTAGAGTACAGTAAGGGTAAACAAAAGATATTTGCAACAAAAGATTTTTTTTCTCCTCCCTTCAGTCCTCCAGGGACTAAAGAAAGAAACTTTGCGTATACAGCATGCTTTTAAGACTCACAGCAGCAATGTTCTAAAAACAAACCAAACCCCTTCTCCTAGTGATGTCACAAATATGAATTAACACTTTCTATACTCCTAGTTTAATACGAAGTTCAATACATCACAGAGCTTACGTCGTAAAACCTCTCCTTTGCTGAGTTTTGCCTTAAGGTAACACTGACCTTAGTACACAACAGAGCACCATAAGATGAGTGGGCACATTAGTTGGATTGAGCATTGCTGGTGTATCTGATCTCATACAGGCCAAAAACGCCCTCATTCTTCGGTTCTTGTCTTCTACTGCTTTTCCCAGCCACAGCTTCTTCAGATTAGGACAGGTCCATTCCCTGAACGCAAGTGCTTCCACCAGCTCAGGGGTTTGAGGAGATTTTCCTTTGTAAGCAGCCCATTCTTTAATTATCACTGGTGAAACTACAAAATGGAAACAGTCGAAAGGAAAAAAAAAAATCAGAGTTAGAAAGCAGCGTATATTTAAAACTTTGTATGCAAGAGATTTTGATCCAGAAAGCGTCACTTTGGGGTTGCAAGAGATACCAATGTTCTGGAATACACGGCCAAACTGGCAAATCAGACTCTGTCCGGACCAGCTTTCAACTGTGATCGCTTACGAACGAAGCGCGTGGAACCAAGCGCACACTATGAATGCTGGATTAGTATTTTCAATTTACATACAATATACAACATACAGGAACTACATATATTTTTCTAAAACAAACAGCGTAATTTGAAAATGCAATTTCCCCCTAAAATATCGGTGTCATTCATCAAAAACCTACAGTGATAAACAAATATACTACATAAACACAAATATATTCCATATGTGGTCTTCTAAGGACAATATGATCCTACTGATTTTATTCAAATCAGATTTAAAACCTGCATTATACTTGTTCGTTCTTGTTCAACTACTGCAGTGGAATGGGATCTCAAATATAGGTGGGTTTGTTGGGGTTTTTTTCCCTAAAAATTTTACAGAACATTACATAAGTCTTTCAAATTACTGGGCTGCTTTCTATTAAGAGGTTAGTATTTTTGTGTCTGTTAAGCTCCCCTTCATCCACATCAAAACAAAGACCGTTCAACTCTGTATTGCTGCTAAATCATCTCCCTTTTTCATGTCTGAAAGCAACCGAAACAGAACACAAGGGATTTTTTACAAAATACCACAAATTCAAGGCCAAGAAGTGATACCTTTGGCCTTGGAACGCCCACCCCGTCTGACACAGCTCAGAATTGGTTTGCACCCTGCTTAACTCAGAGCCCAGTTATGCGGTGCGGAAAGATTCAAGCAGCTTGTTAGGGCAGCTTCAGGTTACAGCCCGGAGAGACGCACGGCAGGAGCACGGACCCGCTCCTTCGGCTGGAAACCCTTCTGCTACAGGTTGACAAGAGCGTGCTGCTGGTGCCAGGGCAGCCCTTACAGCTCCAAAGTCTCCTTCAGCCATCGGTCATCAGCCATACAACTAATTTTACAGTTTGGGGCAGGCAAACCATGGCAGAGGTGATGACTGGGATTAAAAAAAGAAGCTCCAGAACATCCCAAAACACTCTCATGCTTTTCTGGAATAAAACTACTCTAGCATTATAGCTACATTTCACAGAGCTCAGGATAAGTTTTGCAAAGATAACTCACAGCAACGAAAAGAAATATTCTGGTATATTTAGTTGGTAGCCTCACTACAAAACCATGTTCTATTTTGGTTGCTACCGGTTTTCAGATGCCACCAAGCTACACAAGATGGGCTTTAACAGCCAGCAGAGCTACTCCATTACTCAGGCACAGCTTATCAGACTGGTTTTCACTTCTTGTTTAGGCCTGGGAGAGTAAACATGAACAAATAAAAGGATGTATTTTACGTAGGCTTTCAAAGACTCGTTTAACTGCTTTAGGTCTCAGAAGCAAGAGATACTTTTGGACCAAAACTGCTTAGGTCTCTTAGCAAACAGATAGGAAATGCACTGAGGCTACTATGTCGAATAGATTGATCTGTGTGCAGTGAAAAAAAAAAACAAACCCCAAGCTGCTGACAACTGACATAATATAGTTGTTTGTGGGTTTGGGTTCTTTTTTTCTGACCACCTCCTCAGCTTCTACAACTCCTGTGACAGCAGACGCCAGCAAGGAAACAGAGCTTTGCAGAACACAGATGTTTCACTCGTCTTTCTTTCACATACATTTCACATATAAAGACCTCGAACTTAGAAGAAGGCAATACTTTCTGTCAGCATTTTCTACCTGCAATCCCATGTTTCCACATTCAAATCTGGTTCAAAGCTTTTAATCGGGGGATGACAACTTCCACGACCCTATGAGATGAAGGCCAAGGAAGAGCACCTCAGTTTGCTCTCAACACATACCATCTGCAGTAACGCGTTACCTGCACAGGTCACACTGGAGACCCACCCTGGCTTCACAATTTTGCAAAGTAATGGTTATTAGGGGAAGGTAACCATGCTCCTTGCAGAGGGCTTAACACGAAGGACACTCCAGGGGCCTGGCAAACAGGATCCCCTCGGAAGGAGGGGGGTGAGCAGCTACAGCGGTATCGGTTGACAAGTCACTGTGGCACTGTTCACCCAACTTCAGCATTTAATGTAACACCTGAATCTAGGACTCGTCCACATCCACTTCTTTCTCCAGGGCATTTCTTACACCTTTGACAACTCCGTGCTGGGACTGCTGCCAAAACCACCATCTTCCCCAGCTGCTGAGGACTGCTTGTCCTCAGAGGAACGTTTCGTGTTTTCCTCGCAGGACTTCCACTTGCAGATAAGCAATGTCTACCCTGAAGACTGTATTAGCTACAATGAACACTCAGGATGAGAGCGTGTTCAGCAACAAGATCACAGTGCTAATTACACTGTTTTTCATACTAAACTTCCTCCTGCTGCTGGATCAGCAGACATGAACACTCCAAGCAGCCTAAGCAACTGCACTATACACTGACACCTGCTTTGAACATTACCCTCCCGACGCTTTAAGGTCAACCCAAGTAAGATGGGTCAGCATCAGTCTGCACTAGGGTAGGCTGCCTGCTAAACATGTGAACGCTGTTACAGGCTCCAAAGCCATCAGCAACAGCATCCAACACGCTCCGGCTGCCTGCTACAGTCCTTGTTGCTAATTACAGCCCAGGTGGTTTCGGTATTCTCTTTACGTTTTTTTCAGGACCTGAAGGTGAGGTGTGAGGTACCTCATACCACAAGATGAGCTAGCTAATGCAGATTAATCAAGCCTCATTTTTAACCTTACAGTCTTTACTGACAGCACAGCTTGACTAAGCACGCTTGATTTTGCAAAAGGGCTACTGCCCAAGACATGGCTTTCCTTTTGGCAGGAACAGCATCAGCTGAGTACATCCTTGATAGAGAACAGCACATCACAAGGTGGCTATGCTTAAAATAACAAACCTTTGGATCCAACCAGGAGTTATGACAGCTTGTACAAGCGTGCTTTTTTCCACTGAGTGGAAAGGGCAGATGGTTTCACCTACACACGTGTATTTACCAGAACATGGGAAATAATTTGTTTCAGAGCTTGAAAAGAAGAGCAAGTCAGGCACTTGGGCTGCACCTCCTCAGAAGGAAGGGCAGCGCAGCCAGTGCTGCGCCCTTGGCAGCAAGACACAATCCAGAGCTCTGTGATTCAGCTTCTCATATCCTCTGGGAGCAGACATGAGGACATGTACAGCAAAGGCATTACTTAGCAGACAATCATCACTGACGAACCTCACTGACTACCTCTTCCAACTGACCTGCTGGTTTTTTTATTGGCTTTTCAACTACTTCCAAATAATAATGATTTAAAAGACAGGAAGTCATCCATTTTATGAAAGATCCATTATCTTGCTGTCTATATATTTAGTAATAATACTGATGTGTCAGTTTGTTACATATTTTTCACAGCCTCCTAAAACTCTCGCATGCAATATACGTGCAAATTATTCACGCCCAATTACGATGTTGCCAGTGTTATGGTTTGTACAACAAAGATGACGGGATTTTAGATATTATTCTTTAACTCTCTACATAAATCTTAACGACAATATACTTTTCTTTAGAAATTAACTTCTTCCCATCTTGCACAGCCTGCCCAATTCTTGCTATTTTGTACAAGAGGTGAACAAAATAAATGTATTCCTGTAACACAGTCCTTTCAAACCACAGGCTTGCGTCTTACCTCAAATCCACCTGTGCCAGTATTGTTAGCATTGCAGTGAAGCAACTAACTTTTGGGCAGATGTTAGAATTTTTTTTTTTCTCTTTTTTTTTTTTTAAGAGCGTGGTCAGTCCTAAGATAGAAGTAGGTCAGTAACTGAATGTGCCCTGCAGCAAGATTTGCCAGAGCTCCTGAAACTAAACCAAGACTGCAGTAGCATTCTTAGCCTCCATTGAGAATACACCTCTGAAAAACAGTATAAATGAGGAGAATATAGAGATTATATGGGTATGCTCCACAGCCTACAGAGAACATTCTAGGTTTACAAGCTAAAAACATCCTGAAAACTGAAACAGACCTTCAGCACTCAGCTACTTCACCACTACAAACGTTGTAGTACACTTTTCAGGACAGAAGTCAAATGAGGATAAATCAATACCGCAAGTGACTTCACTATTCTAATCCTGAAATGACCTTGTACCCTGAAGTACTACTATGTTGTGTGCATTTAAAGAAATAAGAAGTTTGTGACAGTACGTGTGCTCAGATATTATTCAAGCAGGGTAAATATTAGTTCCCGCAAAATAACTGGCTAAGACAAAGAGTTTTTCAAACATCGTTGGAAGATTACCACCTTCACTATGAATGTACAAAAACACTTTACAATCAAAAACGGGAAGAGAAAAGGGAATTAACATAAAGTTTACAACTGATTCTTATTTTTATCCTTTTACACATGCAGACTGTCAATGATGCTTTCATACATTCTAAATATCTGATTCTTAGTCTAGTGACAGCAGACTCCTATATATAAATACTTCTGGTGCTGCTGCCATCCACTTGATGCTTTAGCATTCCTTTAACCTTTATAAGATGCTACTGTAAAGTTCAGTCATTTCCTTGTATGCATTTCATTATAAGAAAAACACTTTAGAATGAGGAGGTTGAATTTTCTGGAATGACAGCAATGCCTGGAAGCAGAAGACTCAGAAAGACAACTTCCAGATCAATATGAAGATTAATATTCATCTCTCTAAATTAGTAAAAGGACCATTCGACAAGTCTGTTCGCAGTTTAGTCCGTCTTCACCCAGGTTCACCTTTCCTTACATTACACCTGACTTCTGTGGATTTTACAGCAAGTTTTTGTATGCCAGTACCTGAAAGATACTAAGGACCTGCAAATGTCACTGAAGTATGTTTATACATTTGGGAAGACAGATTAAGTTAACATGTGCACCTCTCATTTTTGAAAAAGTATGCAAATTTGCATGCATGTGCACAGAACAGAAGTTTCCCATAATCAAGTTGTCACATACTTCGAGAATTACATCACAAACTTACTTGCTGCAACCCTGACAGCAGCTTGAGCATGCGTTTAAAAAAACAAACCCCAGCACTTGCTTAGAAATAGTAATGTTTATAGTTCTTAAACTACTACAGGAAATAAAATTTCAAATTAACAACATCTTTTTTCATTATCCATGGATCAAATAAGCCATAAATTCCTCCAGCATTAGCTACACTGACAAAATCTTAGTTACTATTCTCATTCAAATCATGGTACAAATGGATATCAAAACGTAGCAAAGGGAAGAGAAATAAGAGAATGGATTCTACAATACATACATTCTGGTGGAAGTCTGTTCTTTCTAAAAGCAAGTCTTTCAGTTTTCTTTCTGCTTTCTGCCAAACTAAACAGGACTCCGTAAACATACTGACGAACTGGCCTATAAAGGAGAGCAGCAGGAGGCAGGTCTTTGTTGGCTTCATCTTCTATAGAAACGGCAATTTTGATTTCACCCTTTTGCATGAAAGAAAACAGAAAAAAGTAACATGTTATAGTGAACACAAAGTATCCAGATATGCATGGTAACGCAATCCAGCTATACTATAAATCTCATCTAGTCAAGAAAAATGTGATTCAGCACTAATGTGGATCTTATGTATGTGAAGGTAACACCAGAGGAGGATTACCCTACAATCTACTTGCTTTCCTCCAAGAAGTTTCCAGGCTCTGATTATCCCTGTTGCTTTCTTCTGTCGCTTCTGCATCACACACACATTTTTTATTTTTTTGTCTGGGCTACCTGCAGGTCAGGATTATCTAAATATTGATCTTCAAATATGGACACATTAAAGCATGAAATAGTACACATGAAGATACAGTTATGTGCTAATAGACAGTGAAAATACATTTGAAACCGATCTAGATTTCAGACAGTTACTTTAAAAAAATCTTCATGATGTCTAAAAACACCAGTCTAACTTCTTGGTGCAAGGATCTGAAACAGTACCAGGGACTCACTGTAAAAAACAACTTTATGAGAGGACCTAGTAAAAAAATCGTAACTGGGAATTACGTAAGTAAGGGTTTTTTCTGAATGTATATTAATAAAGGTTTAGCATTTTATACTCTTTCAGAAAAAAAAGCATGTAAGAACCTTCCAACATTCTCTCTCAGAACAGCAGCAACATTCTGTTTTCTGCAGCTGCAAATCCATCCATGCTAAGATTTTAGGCATAAGGTTTGTCTGAAAGGTCTCTACACATAATAGCAACGTGACCTGGCACACCTCTACCTGCCAATTTCTAAAGAGTCCCATGATTATACAACAAGGTACCTGTCAGTGTACCCATGGTATACTTTAGGTTCCCTGTGCAGACTGTTCAAAAGCATTTCAGGTAGCGGGGAAAGAAAAATAGTCTTCAGTAGTACTGATTTATTTTTGATGCTGTCATCTCTAGTTTTTTCTCTGCTGGGAGTGGATTTCTCACATGCAGGCACTTAATTTGTTTCTTCCCATTGTGAGGTATATTAAATATCAAGTAGTACGTAAACGTACTAAGAAGATTTGGCTACGCAAAGTATGAAACAGCACTGGCATCAATGGTCTTCATACACCCTTTGAATCTTCCCTGCTTTCTTTGATAAAGAAGGGAAATATAAGAACATGACAGCAACACAAGCTATGGTGCAAAACAAACACATGGAAAATAGGAAATCCAAAGCTCAGCCTTGATGCAGACACTTCTGTTTTTACAGATTTCTGATCCCTGCCTACGGTCCTTACTGACCTGAAGCAGACTTTTAAGATGGATACAAGTTAACAGGAACGTGGACGGTACCATTTTGCTAGATGCTGTACAAACATGTACACTGGATGGGCTTGGTGTACGAGAACCAGTACTAAGCATTTTGAACACTAACGAGGAAGAATATTGAAGCTGACTCTTTTTGGGACTCATTTGTTTGCACTTAGAAGGAACAACAAGTTACGTCCTTTGAGACCAGATGAAGTTGAAGACAGAGCTGTGCAGGCACACCGCTGCTCTGGCTCCTTCCCAGTTCAACACAAAGCAGACTTCCGCAGCTCCCAGCCACACTGAAGCAGGTTATCACCACCTACTGCTGCAAGCAACTCTCCCACAGCCTTCCAAAGTGTCCTCACAAGGCTATTCAGGTAGAATTTTTTACTGGACACACTGAACAAAGAGTCCTAGGCTGTGTGAAAATGCCTGCAGCCTACCTGGGATCTGAAGGCTAGCATATAAAATAGCCATACCAAAAAACAAAAAAAAGCCATCAGAAATGTTCTGCCAAACTAAAATGCACAAAAACGCAGAACATCATCAAGTTCATCTATAATTACATTTTAGGATTATACAAAACTGATTTCTTATAGCTGCTATGCTTCTATCATGGCTAGCTACCAGGGATGGGAGGGATCAAACCGTGAGGGAAAAGTATTTTTGAACACTGAAAATAGAAAAGACGTAGCACAGACAGCAGAGCACACAGCAGGAGTTTTTAGGTGGAAATGGACTATTTTTATAAACACACACGCATATATACATACATACAGAGACATGTACAGATGCGTAGAGATATAAAAATACCTACATATATTCAGGAAAAATTATTAATGTTGTAAGTAAACGCTTCTAATTACAGTCATCTCCTATTTATTGCAACAATGTATCAGACCAGATCAGTGGTTAAAAAACAAGGTAAAAAACCTGCTAGAAGTACTAAAAATGGACCAAAACTCAAAGCATTAAAAAGGATGTAAATTTATTATAATCTTTAGCCAGAAATCTAAGTGCAATTATCTTCACAGAGTCACTATTTTGCAGTACATAATTTTTAAGTGTCATACCTTGGTTAGGACATGAAAGATGTAGGGATACATTAACCCCTTCTTGTGCCTGTGTTCTGCCACTCTTAACACTTCAGGTGCTACAGGAGGTAATGGAGGGGTCGTAATATCCATGTGGTTTCTGGTGGGCATTGATAACAGGCATGGGATTTGTGGATTACTGGTTTGATTCCCTTTGACTTCAGCTGCCTGACTTCCTGAAGAAGCATTAGAGGAACCTTCTGCCTGTAACAGAACATAAAAAATAAAGTGCTTTCGAACGTGTATGGAAACGTATCAGGAGATTGACCAGCCAACAGAAACAGCACAGTTCATTCTTCACCCACAATGAGACCAGTAAATCTTCACATCACGTATCAGTAGGCAGAATACACTAGCTGAAGCTGGCTAAAAGTTTTTCAGAAAATGTAAATTTACAGCTACTGTTTGCTAGCCAAAGCAAATTACTGAAAAAATAAACATTATGGTAAAGCGTTAACCTATTAAAAGCAACAGTAATTATTTTCTTTCATTTTTAATTGCAAAATACAGAAGGAGGACTGATGACATCTTAATGAAACAGGAATGACCTCTTAACTAAGCATTTCCAAGATATTGCCAACGAAATGGGTTAGCTGACCGTCATGAAGTCTATGATTTACCTAGACTTTCATTAACACATCCCTTCTCACTTCACATTTCTAAATGAAGCAGGAAAAACTACACAGTTCCATTTAAAGACGTTTAAAATAAATAGTGTCTGAACTCAAAAGCCTTGTAAGTGTTTTGTCATTTGCTTTTTAAATAAAATTCTCTGAGAAGATGACTGTAAGAGAAAATGGCAGCATTTTCAGACTGCAAGATTAAAGTGGCATTTTATTCCATTTCTAGAAATGTAGTTCACAAATTCATAGGAAAAACATGACCCAAAAAACCACTGTAAACCTCCTGGTGAATACGCCTTATGTAAGCATTTATGTTGTGTATGTCATAGATACTACCAAAAAAAGTAGAGTTCATTCCTAAAAATCCTTGTCTTCAAAACTGAAAGCTGTTTTTAGCTTAAGAGTTCATACTAGTTTCGTGCCTATAAACTATTATAGCAATATTAAAAACTTTTGAGACTGAAATTTAATTTGTTCACTTGATGATACATCATGCATGAACACCTTCACACTTTGTGTAGAAAATTTCACATGCTTCATTAAGACTTTAAAAACAAAGCTGAAACAGAAATGGCCAAAGCCACGAAATCCCACACAACAAGGAACGTAAAAACAGGCCCAAACAAGCTCAGTTTGTTCACTTCGGGTCCTTACAAAAAATACAGAAATGCACCAAATGAACCCCACACAACCTCCACAAATCTTCTGTAGGAAGGTATACGTTAGTAAAAACATGCTCTAGCAAAATATCGAAGGGGCAACATTATTTTCAGATTACATTTTAAACACATAATCAAAGAGAATGTTACTGTAAGATTACATTTTAGAGCTGGAAATCCAGATTTCATTTTATTTATAAAAATGAAAATATACAGAAGAAATGGTTAAAACCTGTAGACCAGCACACTTGTAACACAATACACTAACATAGAATGTTTTTATAAACACGTGAGCTATCACAGCTCTATTAAACACAAAGAGTAGCTTACAGAACTGCCCATTACTGGGGGCACAGAGGGAAGAAGACAAAAAACCCCGAACAGCAGCAATGCTTTCACCATTTCACAGAATCCCAGCATGGCAGGGGTTGGCAGGGACCTCTGTGGGTCACCCAGCCCAGCCCCCTGCCCAAGCAGGGTCACCCACAGCAGGCTGCACAGCACCG
>Ga0065711_1031376_pt1 | contig 29840 bp, 17 predicted proteins | sample Hoacrofraction12_FD_59098 | JGI IMG/M metagenome (GOLD analysis project Ga0065711, IMG submission 59098) | Hoatzin crop microbial communities from Cojedes, Venezuela - Epithelial fraction 12 v2 (version 2) | ecosystem: Host-associated > Birds > Digestive system > Esophagus > Crop | place... | reverse complement strand
ATGGGTATTCATCTTCATAAAATGTCTAACGGAGAGGGAATGACCTGTGGTTGGTTAACTTCTTCCTCTCTGGGAGCCTAAAGACTACTGTAATCAAGTTACCTCAGATTCAGAGGATGAAAGCTAAGTAAGATGAATCCCACCTGAAACAGGAATTTGCTCCCAGCAGTGTTTGTTCTGAAATACTCCATTCCTCTCTCCTGCTCAGAGTCCCACTCACGAAGTAATGAGATTCAGGAACTTTTGCCCCCTTTAGGCTTGCCAATCCCAGACACCCACAGGAGAGGAAATCAGGTTTCAATGTGCTAAATGAATTGACAACAGAAGCTTAATGAATTTCTACTTTCAGACCCTATTACCAACAACGATGTTGGAGCCAGCAAGAGTCCAGTCTGCCAGACAGGGTGAGATTTCAGTGTATGTACTGAATACTTCAGTGCTACTTATAAACGGAGTACATTTGATAGAAAAGTCATCAAAAGACAATAAACATGGACTCCAACAAACATCAGCTCCAACAACATTATGTTTATGGAACCATTTTTGTAATTATTGTGGGTTACTTCAGTGTGCTTAACCAAAATTATTCCTCTCACCCATCTATGCATTAGGCTAGAGACTTTTTGATTCTACCACTGCTTATTTCCACTGCCTCCCTCATAAAAATTGTAGATATCTGGAGGTGCTTTTATTGTACAAGTTCTATTTGAATCCCTTTCACCACCACATGAGTCAAGCACAAAGTTTTACATTTAGGGCATGGACACTGATTGTCAGACTTAAATTTTGTCGCTGCAAAAAAATGCACTGACTTGCTTTATCAAGGTAGACTTTAACCATTGTTGAAACACTGAAATATGAGAGTGGTGAGAACCCTTGAACAGAGAGAAATGGTCCTTTCTGTTTTCAGATTTACCAACACATGGTAACTGAAAAGCTAATCTCACCCATCGAGCCATGAGGGGAGGGAGGGTGTCAACTAGTGACTCAGCAAGAAAATATTGACTGTCCTGCACACTGACTAAAACAGGGTATTGGAAAAAAAACAAGATGTGGCTGTATAAGTAAAGACTTTATAATGTATATTCATAAGAAGGACAAATTAAAATTGCTGTTCTGAGCTCAATGGATGGTACAACTAAGGATCCAGGTAGAGAAGCACATGATGAAATATGAATTCTTGCCTACTGTTGATCATAGATAATTCTGGGTCACAACTTCAAGTTTAGGGACATTACAATGAGCGTGATACAGTGACAAAAACATGGAGCCTTGTTTCCCAGACACCTTGTCTTTTGGGGAATTATGCTCTGCTTCCTGTGTTCCCTCTAATACAGAAAAATAAAACTCCATGAGGATCTCTGGTGGACACAAGGGATGACTTCTTAGCTTTGCACTTCCCTCAGCGTGAGCAACACATGCAGCATTGCAGCTCCTAACTCTGTGCTGTGTACATGTTTTATTAAAATCACAGGAGTATGTGAAAATCCAGCCTTTTGTTGATCTTGCAATTACACTTTTAAAACCATCTAGTGGTTAACTATTAATCTAGCCATCCACTTATCTGCAGGCAGAACTCTCAGTTGGCTAGAGCTTTGACATCCCTCTGACACATATAACAATACACTAAGCCAGCAAATGAGAAAAGAAAATGGCTCGGAAAAATGGTTACATTTTGAGTTTGGGCCACTTGCTAGTGCAGTGCCAAGTTCCATCTTGGCTCCTCATGGCAAGATTGTGCCACAGTACAAAAAATTTCTACAGGCCAATTTTAAAATGATCAGACCTTCAAGCTGTGTGACATGCCAGGGATCACACCACCATCACTCCTCTGTTCTGCACCTGTAGAGAAGATCTCTGTTATCATGCAACTTTGCTGACCCACGTTGAAGAATTTCATACACCATAGTACGAGGTATGAAGCCCTTAGCATTAGTGCCAGGTTTGTACTCCAGCTGTTCCTAAGAAGGATCACACTTTGACCTCAAGAAAATACATTTAAAGCAAACTTGGTCAGGCCCTGAGTTTTTGTTCCTTCCTCAGTTTGTTCCATAAATATCAGCCATTGGAGTAGCATGACAGCAGCTGTATGAATAAGAAATTTATAGCACCACTACAAATTGAGGGCAAAAAGGCTATGATCTCTACTTGTCAGGATGGAAATAAAGGCTTAGTTATTCCCTGCAAATGCAGAAAGTAAAACACAACTAAAATTTTTGTTGCCAGAGTATGGAGACAGACTGACACTACAGAAAAAAAAAGAAAATGGAAATGAGGAAAAGCAAAACAGAAATAGAAAGAAATTCTGGTCAACACAAATTCTTATGCTCTTCCCATGGTAAAAATGCTCATCAAAGAACATTTTCAAAACTTTCTAAACAACGATGCAGTCTAAATTCGGATTTCAGAAGAGACCTAGCTCCGAGCAGCCTATGTTTTCTTGACTTTCTGTAGTAACTATTTTCCTAACTGATTCAGACATTGCCTATAGTGAATACAGTCACTCTAGTAGCTACAGATTCTATAGACTGGCTAAAGCTAGACAGGCTCAGGACCCAGTTCACCATCACTGAAACTGACCTGAGTTGATCATGAGCTGCAATATTCAAACTGACTAAAGCCCTAGCAATCAGCTCAGGCAAAGCTCTGCTCTGCTCTGCTTATGGTGGGGCAAATGACCAAGTGCTAGCTCGGGTATGTGTTTCCAACATCCCTTCTGAGCAGAAGTTTAGCTTGCAAGTCTCTCAGATCAGGGAGGGAGTGATTCCTGAAACACAACCTCCTGAGGAGCTGTCTGCGCAATGCAGCATATGGCAGGTCAGGTCTTGAAAGCAGCCTGGTCACACTGGTGAACTGTTGCCAGTTGGCTCATAAACCTGGCTTCCCAGTGCCTTAGCAATTCAACAGAGTTACTTGCTGCTCTGATTTAATTGCCACCAAGTCAGGAATCCCTATTGCCCCCTGTAGTAGAGATATGACCTTCTGCATCTTTAGGAGGTTCTGTCCATTCAAGTTACACCACCACTGTGTAATGCACTGCCTTTTTGGTACTCCTGCTTGGCACAGGGGAAGGTGTGTTTAGTTCCTATAAAAGGTCACATCTCCAGTGACTTCACCTAAGCTGTGACTTTTCAGTGGGTCTCCAAGCAGCAAACCTTCCTGTGCTACTGTAAACTCTGGAGCGGAGCAGACCTGCAACATTGTCACACAGAGATGCAATTCCAGCTGCATTTGCTGAGCTTATAAATAATCTTCCTGTATTCCCTGGCAGCTGGTTTAGGGGAAAGTTACTTCTTTTAGAAGGTTCCTTATTACCTATGTTTTCTTATGCAGGTAAAGGTTTTCCAACTTTAGTCCTACTGTATGTTCTCCAGTTTCTAAGGAGATAACATACTTTGTTATCTGTTAGGTAACTGCATTGACATATTTCTTAGTGGTGTTGGCTTAGCACATTCAGGAAACTCCTTTCCTTTTTTATAAATCAATGGCTTTTTCAGTTTACCTCCATGAAATGCCTTCACTAATTAAATTCACTGCTCTCCCCTGTATCTGCAGCCATGGAATATCTGTAGAACGTGACCACATTCTGTCCTTTACTCCAGGTTTGTTGGCAATTAATGGAGTGACTCATGTTTATCTGGCTTTTAGCCCATTTCAGAAAATACTAAGACTAATGTATATCAGCCTATGGATCAGGTCACAATCTTCTCTCACCAGCTGAGTCTTCTAAGACTCTCTTCTATATCTGTTTCCCTCTTTCCCTCTCTTCTTTCTTCCAGACCCCAGTTTTCCCTCCCAAAGAGCAATGTCTGCTTCTCAGGTTAAGTTTTCTACAGCTTTTTGAGTTCAGCTGGTTCTCTGCTGAAACTGTTGCTAAGCAAAGAAGGAAAAGGAGGTATCTTGACAGAAAACTTCACATATCTAAGTTATGCGGATTAGGAAGAAACTGATGCCTCACATTCAACATCTGCAAAGGGTGAAACGAGGTGAATATGAGATATGTAATCCTTGTAATTCCTTTTGAAGGGTTTACTGTGTGGATCTGCTGTTCAATTACCTATAGGCCAGTGAGAAGATTATAAAGGGATGGAATTTCCTCTGTGACACACAAAGGGACTTAAACCTGAAGTGTAAGTGAGAAGATGTTGCAGGCTGAGCCATAGGTCTTTTCTTAAAGGAGGAAAGTTGGACTTATCCCCCATAGATCCACAGGTTTTATTTTAATTCAGTCCCCTACATTTTCAAAGTCTTATATGAAGTGGGAAATGGCCATTTCACTCCTGCTCTCTCTCCTTTTTCATGTGAATCATGCAGCATAAACTTTTGTACATCCACTCCAAAGACAGATGTGTTATTGCCATTTGCTCAGGGCTTGATCTCAGGAGGAGCTGGGCTGGAATAGGAAAGCAAATACTTTTTCCCATTCTTATGGAGTGTCACCACCTCTGAGGAATATTATGATCTCCCATCAGAGCAAGAGAACTTTCAAATTTTGCTAGATCCAGAGTTTGGGCATAAAATCAAAATCTTGCTTCTTTTATGGCACATAAACATGGAGCTTTCCTGCTTCATGCAGATAGTATACTAGTTGTGACAGCCACAAATGGACAACCGGGATCACCGACCTGCCCCTTCCACAAACAACAATTATTCTGGTGGTGCAAGACCTCACTAAGTCTCTGGGAATGTCTCCTCTCCTCCCTGCAATTGTGGGGGTAACAGGAAGCCAGTGCACGTGTGAGCACTGGAATGGACTACAAGAGTTGTCTGCTTGCATAGCTGAATTTCGTACTTCCAGAGGGAAATTCATCCTGGTAGAGCAAGCAAGAGGAGGGCCTCAGCTTACCTATAATAAGACCTTGCCCGTAAGCAAGTTGTTTTTGTCCAGAATAGCAATAGGTAACCATGCCTGTGTGTCACAAGCCCTTGTATTATGGTGACTTACTGTAATAACGACAACATTTTTGCCTTTGTGGCAGAACCATATTTTTTCTTTTTACACTCATACTGCTGCAGCAGCCTTGGAGGCCAAGCTGTGGGACAAGACTCTAGTGACCCCCTAAATACAATTTAATGTTGAGATTATAAGCAGCATTCCCCAGTCTCCAAAGAGCTCTCTGCACATCCCAGCGTCCACATGCATTAGCCTGGACTTCCAGAGCAGCGCCTGCAGCTGTGCTGCACTCCAACGCTGGGAGGAGGAGGGCAGTGCTCCAACCCTGCCTCTTCAGCTGACTCCAGCTCCTTTATGCTTGGCTGCCTCTGGGTTTGTTTTAATAACTCAGCTGTTTGAGCATCATTACAATGGCTCTGACTGGAACCTGTGATAAGATAGCAATCAGCATATAAACCAAAGAGACTCACTCCACAAATCATATTTGTCTGTACTGTTACAAGAATAATGAAGCCGCTACTGTAAGGCTCCCAGGAGCCAGGTGACAAGGAGACGGCGGAGGAAGAGGAACTGGTTGAGAATCTTCCTAGAAAGGTGGATGGAAAGGGCCTTTGCAGGACTGGCTGTTTAATATAGTAGCTTTCCTCTTGGCCAATTTTGGATACCAATACACATTGCACGCTTCAAGCAAACATTGCTTGGGGTAGAATTCCTCCAAAAGAAAGTCAAAACCAGTGTATGTTAGGGCTGGCAGTGGGTGTATCTGGCTTTTCTTAAAGCTTCTGATGCACACAAATATGCATGGTGAATCACCATATTGTATATTATGTTCTCAGAAGAGTCTGGACCTTGGCATAGCAGAGGGTCTGTGTTTTGGAAGACAAGATGCAGACAGCACATGGCTCCAGTTTAAGGGTGTTTCTTTAACAAGACATAAAAGTTTCCTATTCACAAATTCTCCAGAATTTCTGACTTTCTATATTTCTGATTAATGTGGCATGTGCTGCTCACAGTTACTATGGGACTAATTGTGGTTTACTTTGAACTAAATATACTGCTGCTGACCCAGGGCACAATTCAGCTGCATAGGAATTGAGGGCAGGTCATGACAACATATGTCTATGCAGAGCAGGGCTGAAATACCAGGACAGGGCTGCATGGGCTGAGCTGGCCCAGCATTTGCCTGTACTGATTCTAGCTCTACTCACTGCTTCTTTTCATGAATACCAAATGTAAATGTAAGAGAACAGATCAAATAGTGGAGGCATGCATGCCTGCTCTGCCTGTCCAGGGATGTCTCAGAAAATCTTCATTTGAACTACGCAGATATAATTAGTCAATCAGTGATAGGAAGTGAAATCTTCCTTGTTAATAACCTGCAACGTGCCAGCGGAAGCTCTCTCAGGCTCCTAAGAAGCCACTTCTTCTGATGTTGCCACAATATGCGTTGAAAGTAGGGGTGTTTCCTTCCTTCTGACAGTCACCTACCTCCTCCCAGCACAATGTTAATTGATCCTTATCAATTGCTCAGAACTTTCATAGGCAGAGTTCAGAAAAATATTATCCTGACAGAATTTACCAACAGAAAACCCAATTTTTGTTTGTATAGATTTTTTTTTTTAAATATTCCTCCCCCACACCTCTCACCCTCCTATCCCCACATAGTGATTATTGTTTTTAAATTTCTCTGCAGACAAGTATTTGAATGTCTGGATGTTTCCTGACACACTCCAGTGCCAAAGCTGCTGAGTCTGTGCCTGCTGATCCTGGACTTTTTAGTATTTTGGGTGGGGTTCTCAGCCCTCTCTGGCTCCTTTGCCTTTTCTCAGCATCATGGTGCCAGTGTCTCTGATACTACACGGTTCTTGTTTTTAACTGAGGGGGACAGTTACCTTTTGCACATTTCTGCCTCCAAGAGAGAATTTATGTCAGGTACATATCTTCTTCTCTCCTCTTCCATTCCCTACCAAAAATTGTAGCCTCTCTTTCTGTGCCTGCACTTGCCAGTGGCTTCAATTCATTCTGTCTTCTTGCTCCCTCTTACTTAGGAAAGGAGCTGCAGCAATAGCATCAAAAATATTCCTTAGATACTCTAGGAATAGCCTAATGCTTAAGCAACTGGGCTGCAGCTCAGGATATGTAGTCAGTTCCTTTGTCCCTGCGTAACTTTGGATAACTTAATTCTGTTCAGATCTTAAAAGGAAGTTAAGCACTTTTAGTAGGACATAGGAAGATTCTGCAATGCACAAAACTGCTGCTCATCCAATGCTTCATGTTGACAGATTCCTCTAGTTTCAATACTTAAATCCTCTTCTCACTCCAAGCCCTACTTCTGACCATGGCCAGAGGTGACATGGTCTCGACAGGACTTATGCTGATACCCTACCAGGATCCAAAAGCCCAGCTATCTTCTGAATGCCTGGCCGAAGCAGCCAAATTCAAAGACACACTGCAAAAACGTTTACCAGAACAGTCTATGCAAAAGGAAAAACAATTCACTTTCTTCTAGATGACAGTGGGGAAGCTCTGTGTTGAACACTCACCCATCAAGGGGAGTCTCTGTGAGCCACCTCTCCCTAGCTCTAGGCCAATACCCAAAACGCAGACCAAGGGAGTGTCTAAGCTCTCTACAGCCTGTTTATTGAAGCCGCTCCTTCTGGTATGAATAAATAAAAGATTCACTGAGCCAGAAAAGGAAGTAGCGAGGAGGCTACCTTTCCAGCTTACGGCATTCATGAGACGGGAGAATCCTGTGTATAAGACCCTCTTCCAAGTACAGTATCTGCAGTTATAGTTGTGACAAACCCATGAACTAGTATGAAGACCAGCTGGGATGTTCCTCCATGGACATCCTGACAACTAGGCTGTAAGCCCCACAGAGGACAGGAAAATAAAGATTCTTCCCTGTTCTCCATGTTTATTTATCGACTGCCTCACTTGGCTCCTTGCTGAAGCTGGCGGTTGTCTTCAGTCTCATCCAGGGACTCTGTGTTCCTCTGTGGTGGGTTAACCTTGGCCAGCAGCCAGCCACCCAGCCAGCCACTCTGTCACTCTTCCTCTCCACAAGCTGCATGGAAATACCTGCTCCATTGTAGTCCTCTCCGTGGTTTGCAGGGGAATCTCTGCTTTGGTACCTGGAGCACCAGAGCCTCCAACGCCCCCAGCACTGTAAAGCCTCTAATGCCTTCACACAGAGCCAGCACGTGCAGTGCGGACACATCTTGAGGGCCCCACACTTTAAAACAGGAATTAAAATTCTCCTCTCTATTTAGTGCTACCACTTTAAAAAACTTGGTTACTTCATGTAAAGTGTTTGGTAGGAATTGCCTCCTACTATGTGCATGGGTAACATCTAGCTCTGTGAATCCGTGAATTATGTTGGAGTCCTAAAGTGCACTGTAATATAAATAGTAAGAATGACTAAGTGAATTCACCTCATTTTCTTCCCCACCTGTTGTTCACAAGCAACTTCAGACGCAAGATCACTGGAGCAAACAAAGAAGTATTCATGCATGTCAGAAAAGCAAGGCATGACATCTGTCCAATTAAAAGAAATATTTAGTTGAAATTTTGCATATTCTTAGCAAACAGATGAGACAATGATGCAGATTAAGGATTTTTTACAGGAATTATTCGCCAGCAAACAAACCAAGAAAACAAATGCTGTCTGTGGGCAGTTCAGGAACAGGAAAAGAAAAAAAAATCAAATCCTAGATGCCGTTCATCTAATGAATTATTCACCGTGAATGAACTAAACACCAGTTTGTATTTGTACAGCATTTAGTAACACAGTGATGTGCAAGCATTATCTTTGTCTACAAAAAAAAGATGGACGGGAAAAAATAAATCAGAGCTCAAAGACAAGAACAAAATGCATCAGCTGACCCACATAAAATTACAATTGTTTCTAAAAAAACACAGTTTTCTTATTTTTCTTTTTAAACCTGGATGCTGAACGCTTCTGCAAATTACCTCAATATACCGTTTTCCTGCCCATCTCCAGTGCAGATGTAAAGGGAAGTTATTGATGCAGAGTTTATGCATCCTTTGTAGGCTGTTATTACAGTTCCCTCTGCTGCTGACTATGCAGCTGTACTTGTACTGCTCAGGTGCTGGGTACTGACAGAGGCAGGTTCAACAGTACATATTATTGAAGTGAATAATACCTCAATTACAGACTGCAGGTCTCCAGAGATAGCACAGGAGCAGCAGGAATAAAAATCCTGAGACTCTGCTCCTGGACTTGTGGGTCATAGTTCTAATATTTCAGGTGAAAAAGAAATATGAGTAATGGCACATTATCGTTTATCGCTTTTGCTCATCTAACAGTCATGTAGTTTTATTCCCCAGATTTTACCCTCAAAAATTCTTCTGCAGACACGAGACGCATTCCTGAAAGTACAGTATGACACTTGCCAGCACCTTGGCAAAGCAGTTACAGTACGCAGCTGCGAGATTTGAGTGGCCATTATGCAAGCAACCATATTTTGCAATGTATACCACAGCCTGCGCCTTATTTCTTTTTCTAAGGAGCTAGGAGATAGAAAATACTAAAAGCAGAAATGTCCTTTGCCTTTTCATTTAAGCTCCAAAGTGGCATGGAGGATCCTTCTCAGGTCCATTTCTCCCTTGCTTGGCCTCACTGAATTTTCTACTAGCTCCTGACACTGTCTCAAGGTGATAACTGACCTCTAGCCCACCATGCTCATCAGAGCAGCCACGGTGGGCTATAAACAACCAGGGGAATCAGCAGGATGTTGCGTTCCTGCAAGCTTGTGTCTCACCCTGAGGCCAGCAGGCACTTGAAGACCTGCTCTGCCCAGCACCAGCAGGACTCCATGGCCATGGTCTCTGCCCACACAAAGAAGGCAAAGCAAAATCTGCCTGCCAGCACTTATACAGGAATTGTGTAAGAGATGGAAAGCAAGAGAAAATGGAGGTGACCTACTGATGACAAAACAGAAATTGATCCCTAAGTAAATCTCTTAAGTCTCTCTGTGACATGCTGACCCCAAAGGAGTCCTTTTAGTTTGTGATCAAGACAGAAAGTTCTCCTAGGAAATAGAATCTGACTGACTGATCCTCCAGGATGTATTTGCTGTTGAATTATTTTGCTTTAACCAGCTTCCAGCAAAAAAAAGAAAAACAACCATGGCCCTGAATGGAAGCAAGAATATTTTCACAAGCAATTTCATGGGGAAAAAGTGCCCTTCCTACTTTCATGCAGTCCTAGATAGGTAAAGTTCTGCCAGCTCCTGAATGCAGGGAAATACTTCCCAACCCATTGTCTGTCACTCCTTCTCATTCTTCAGTGTTTTCTTGGTCCGATCCTTAGTTGCCCTTGAGATGTTACTTTTGTCTTACTTTTATAGTCACTAACTTCTACCAGTGGTCTCAGAGTATGAGAAGTCCTTGATTATATCTGAGTGCAAATGAGGCATGGGCACAGATTGAGACTGTCCCAGCAGAAAAAGGATGAAATGGGAGCAGAGTTTGAAAGCTGCAAGTCTCAGCTGCCACAAGCCTTGCGGCACCTTATTGAAACTCTGGAGAGCAAAAGGCAGCTCATGCTTTTTGCTTGGTGTGCAGCTGAATAGAGGATCAGAGGATGGTGTTCATCTGAACAAAGATAGGCCTCTGCGGTTGAGCCAATGACCAGACATAGGTGCTTCCAGAATGTCATCCTTCTCAGCCGAAAGAAGGAATATGAGATAAGTCAGGTAAGGCAGGGCTAAAAGTGTCTAGTTCTCTGCAGTAACACTATAACACAGTGACTCATGCAGGTGTAGGTTTCCACAAAGCAGAGACATCTAGAGCTACTAAGCTAAATCTAGCCCCTAGGCTCCGATGGTACCAGGGCTAGGCATCCATCCTCATTAGGCACCTGTACCAGGTGGTACAAATACTGCTCCCTCTCCGCCCATGGGGACCTGCTTCTTGGTGAGACTGTGGAGGTGCCCCTGGATGGTGACCCAGTGGTGGAGAGAAGGTGGGGTGAAGCATTTGGCATTGCCCTGAGCTTGGCGGGGGCATAGGCAGCACCTAAGTAACTGCTTCAGTGAATTAAGTGAGCTGAGTTTGGTCCTGGGCAATTTGTGCAGGTTATAGAGAAAGCCCCTGGCAGAGACAGATAAAAACTCCTCCAGTCCCACAGAATAATAATTTCCCATTAGTCAATACGGAGAAAAAATACTTCTCTTCTGCTTTTGCTTGGTCTGTCCATGTAGACACTGAACATTTTGGAATAAAGTGTTTTTCAATATGTTCAATATGTTAAAGTGTTTTTAATATGTTCAATGTACAGGTAAACAGATAGAGGAAGAAGTGTAAATTCCACGCAGAGTCAGTTGGTGCTTTGGTATTAAGTAAGTGTACAAATGGACCAAAATAAGCATCTAAATCTGTATCCCACAGAAATCTTTGAAAGGTGGACCTACATCTTGGCATTTGAGTATCACACAACAACACAGATATTCTAAAGGGCTACTGGTAGTAGCCAGTGGAGACAGTCCATGACAAACAACAGAGGCTGACAGCCCATTGGCATTATGACTTTCATTGAGTTAATCAGATTCCTCGCAATGAGAAAAATGCCAGTGCATCCACAAAGAGGAACATTGCTGTCCTGCAGGCAGCTTTAAGGAAGATTTGGTTATGTGTTTCAATGAGACATTTAAAATTGAACACATCAGTTTTCAGAAATCTCACTCATTTAAATTGTCACAGCTCGGTAGCCCTGGGATTTAAGAGTAGAAAAGGATAAGACTCATCAGCAAAAACTCCTTACTAATTTATCAGAGAACAGAAAGAGGGCAAATTTTTAGTGAAAGAAATAAAGAGGAACCTGACTATCTTTTCTGTCCTAACTACAGGAAGCCAAGCAAAGAGACACATTGGTGTGGCTGCTGCTAGCCTTGGCAGGCTGAAAGAAAGAAGCAAGATGATCTGCTGTTTTTTGTGCTGCTGAAATCATGGGAAGGCAGGGTTAGGTAAAGGGGAAAAGAGCAGCTCGAAGGAACAAGGGTCAAACTGGCTTTAATCCAGGTTGCTCCGGTCAGCTGTAAACCAGGTCCTACACTGGAGCTCTTCTGAAGTGTCAAGGATGGTGTTGGAAGCAAATCTCTCTGAACAGCCCACTGTACAGATATTTTTTTCTTGACTCTGTGGCTTCAACACTGTGCTAAGAGACAAACAGCCTCGTAGATGTTGCTGTCTCTGGCAGGCTAGCAGCTGTACGTATTCCCAGCCCTCTCCTGCACTAGCTTTCAGCCCTTTCTCAGGCAGCTATGCCCCACCTTGTCCCTCCTGCAATGTAATCTTAGAGACCTTCTCACATTGTTTTTTCCAGACACATGGGTGTGTTGAACATCGCTAGCACTGCCCAACCCCAGGCTCTGCCATGTGAACATGCTTCTCAAGTGATAGGACTCAAATTATAGTCTTACTAGAAACTTCAGGAGTATGTCAGCGTGTGAATCATTTTCTTCTTTCTTTCCTTTGACTAAAGGTAATGGGAGGTGACAAGAAAGAGGTGTCTTTTCTCTGGATGGAAGGCAGGAAGGAAGAGAAGGGACATGAATGAGGAATAAAAAAAATCCCTGCTGTAAGTGTCTCAAGAATTCAGCAGGTAAAGAACAACTCTGCAGTGCATCATGTGAGATTACCTGTGCCCAAAACTCTGGGACATACCACAAATGCATACGAAAAGAGGAAAGTCTCTTTCCCATACCCAGGGAATTGCCATTGCATTGCTGACCATGATTATAAAGGCATAAAAGCCCAATAGGAAGTGAATGAAAGCTAACAGAGCCATCTCTGTCTAGTTTTCAGTAGGCAGGAGTTAGCCTGGAAACAGGCACCTTTTCAGCAGCACAGGGAGAACATAGGGAGAAGGCGAGATAGCCTTGCCAGAGCAGGCTGTAGAGAGCAGACTAGCAGATGTCAGGGCAGGAACTGGTGCTGCCACAGCCCTGCTAAACCAGCCCTGTGGAAAAACAGGAGCTGTCTTCTGATTTTCTCATAAGAGAAAATCTGACACCTTGTAAAAGCGCTAAATGCACTTACAAGGAGGGCTGGGAGTAGAATGCAAGTGCCTAATGCCAGTGAGACAGGCGAGTACCAAACTGCAGGAGCATGCCTGGGCAGTAGTGTGACTCCTGGTCAGCACACGCCCCACAAGCACCAGCAGAAATTACCCCTAGCCATGCTGCTAGGAAGGACGGCTGAGGAAGGGATCCGTACAAACAGGAGGGCAGGTTCAGTCTCTGCAATTCACATTCTCATTCCTCTGGATCTTGTGTGATGCTATGTACAACTTGAAATGGGAACCCATAAATGGGACCCCATAAATGGGACCCTGTGGTGAACCACCTCCAAGTTCCTGCCCCTCACACTTCTGCCAGTCCCACAGACCATGACAAATCACAGCTGTGTCCAAAGAGGGTAGTTCTTCAATTACAGCTTGAAGAATTTGGGGTTTTTTTGTGGGCTGAAAGCCTCTGATTTAGTTTCCAATCACTAGCATTTTTAGGAATGAAGAACAAGTTATGGTGTCTCTGTTCAGCTCCCTAGCAGTGCTTCACAGGCTTTGTACCCTGCTGCTCACTGCTTTGGATGATGTTGCCCATCCCCTGAACATGCTATCTTGCAGGTAGACTGACTGTCTAAACCGAGCATGGCCAACATCATCTGTGAGAATTGTTTCATGCTGGCACAGCCTTAACCATAAAGATGTTTAAAATTCATATGAGCCTTTACAGTTTCGTCAGAGAAAAACAAGACAAGATATCTACAGTGGAAGTGAAATAACCAAGCCTGTACTGGTAAGAATGTATAAAGGACTAAAATAGGCAGTAAGACTTTCCTTCTGTGTCACTTGCCTGTTAAGCAAGGAGCTAATACCCCTCATAAATGAAAGAAAAATAAAGAAAGAAAATGCAAGGCCACCTGCATTCATGACTAAGTCTTCTTATTTAAATTCAAACTCCTCTTCTCTTTGTGTGAAGTGAAAACTCAGAGGTCCCGATTTACAGCTTCATTACCTTGGATGCGTGGCTGTGGCTGTGCTGCAGAAAGTGAAGGCAGGTGATAACTGCCTCACACTGAGCCAGGCTGATTTGGATATTCAAGTTTCCCTGGTTATTTCTAACCAGCCCTACTGTCTGGGCAGCATTTCTGCAACACCGGTAACATCAGTGAGTCTGATTCTCTGCTGTGTAGTCCAAGCCATATATATCAGTATCAGGAGTGGAGTTCAGTCTTTGAGATGCTTCTAAAGTTGTACAGTGCAGTAAAACGCATGATAGTTCCCTTGTTTAGAGCTGTGGTACCACATTAGTGTAACAGACTCTAGGGATTCTTTAGCGATCTTTATGCCTTTCTGATGCTACTAGACATGGCAGGTAAAATAATGTACCAATATATTGCATTTGTGTAACTTGCAAAAGTCTACCTTCATGACCTCTGTTGTATTTGATAGCAAGCTATTTACTGGTCTTTATTTCAAATTTCTTTTTGTGATAATGAATAATGAAAATTTTACAATATTACAATGTTACTATTACTATTGCTACAAATTGCTGGCAGTATTTTTGCTCATAACTGAGATCTAGTACTTCGTCTGGATCACAGGAGTTTAAAGCTAAATTGTCTGGGTTATTGCAAATCCCTTGCGTTGTCTTTGAGTGCCTCATTTCCCCAGCTGTAAAATGGAGGGCTGAGTTATCTCACATAGAGATTTTGAGGCTAAACACTCAGTAAAGCTTGTGAGGTGTTCTCAAAGACTCCAGAACTAGGGTCTGTATAATTAACTAAACCAGACAGATGAGTGCCTCACTGGCTGCAACTTGCTTGCATGAATTATTCAGGGAATACCTTGTGAAAAACTAACACAATCAGGATTATTTCATGAACAATTCATGCACTGGAAAAAAAGGTTAAATTAAACAGTTTATTAATATGTAACAACTGATTCAAAAAGCTTTAGTAACTTTTACAAGCCTTTACCTATGAGGAAACCAGCGGTGACGGAAGCTGCTGAGAGCCACAACAGGAATCGACACCAGAGACAGTAAAAGAATTGAGAAACCCCCAGTTTGCATGCCAGCAGACAGATCATCTGGATATCTGGCGTTTGTTTTTCAGCCTCCAACATTTGATTTATAAAATAACTCAAAGTTTTTTCAAAAGTATCAAATCTGCAAAATGAGGCTATATCGCTCTTTCCCCAATCATACCTCTGACTCACAAGTATCTCTTCTGAAAGACGGTTACAAACTCTTGCCATGGCCATGGCAGAAGACAAGCTGCTCTGCTAACACCAGCAGTGCCAGGGTCTGGTTGCCTGCATGGTGCCTGGCAGCATGCACAAGTTCTTAATCAGGAGCTTGGGAGTTTGTAGATTAATTTTATTACCTTCTGGCTCCCAAAGGCAGACCAAGAAGTTTTCAGAAAAGGATAAAAGCCAGGGTCATTACAGTGGCTCAGTAATGCAAGCAAGGCAGGGAAACTCAGAAGATGCTGTATTCCTTGTGTTACTGTGGACCACCTCTAACCAAAACTGAGATGAGCTCTGGTTCTGCCACTTCGAAAGCAGACTCAACCTCTGGGTTTATGCTGAAGTAATGCTTTCCAAGCACCTCTCTAACCTTCTACAGATGTCCCCACAGAGCATGGAAATGTTTCTATTCAGATGAGATTCTATAAGATCATTTCTTCTTATGCAGCATAAGTTGTTTAACAGTCCTTTCCACTGTTTCTTTTCAAAGTCAATTCTCTTTTCCCTGTCCTCACCAACAATTTTCTCAGTGTCCTCTCATCAAACCTAATCTCCCATGAGGAGATTGTTCTTCCTCTCAAATTTGCAGTTATTGAGGGGCACGCATCTATCACTTCTAGGCAAGACACTCGGGGACCAACTTTCATTTACAGAGGGGCTCCTTTTTATCCTGTTCTGATAAGTGAAGAAGGACAGGTGTTTCTACCTGTTTCAGGGTAAGGAGATGTTATTGGCAGTAAGATGCAGGTTCTCAGTTGAAATGAAATGGACCCTGTTAGATTATTTTCACTATAAGATTGTGCAGAGGGCTCAATCAGAGACAGCGGCAGCATTCACACAGGTAATGAAAAGATTTTACAAGTGTATGGTCTTGTAATTGGACTCATGGTTGGATGTTTATGTCTGCACTGAATCTCACTGAAGCAAGATAAAAACACATGCTCTCCCAGCTCCAGTGATTAAACCAAAGTTAAAATTGAGAATGAGCTAAAAATGCCATTTGAAAGGAGAAATGGGCATGGAGGATCTGGGAAAGAAACACCACAGCATCAGGATAAGAATATTTTCAGATTGTATTCAGATCTGAACACTACAGTTTAAACTGAGTAAAAATCCTCCGATAGCCCTGCATATTAGCCAGGCAAATATTTTTAAAGTTATCTAAGAAAAAAGTATTTATTTGACTAGGCTATTGAACTATGCTGGGAATTTATCAATTAATTATTCTTTTTATTAACATCAATATTTCAAAAAAGGCAAGGAAACCATCAGCAGGAATCAATATGATTGCCAAACATGGAGTCAGAAACATAAAGACCTCCAATGAAGTAATAGGTATCATTTCCTAATTTGTCTGCTGAGGGACATTTTTCTCTTGTCCTTGATGCCTTGCAGTTGTATTTTAAGTGGGACTTTGACACTGCAAAATCTTCTGCAGTGATTAGAAAAAATCCCTCATTTAATAAACTGCTGTATTAAAAGATCACCTTTTTTTGCCATTTCCAGAAAGCTGCATAGGTCCTTTTGTGAAAATATCTCCCCATAATATCTTTGCAAGTCAGGAAAGCACTGTAATTTAATTTTCACAGGTGAAGACAGAGAAGTGAAAACAGGACTCATGGCCAGCTGGTCCATCCCTCACATGAAATGAGATACAATAAAGGCAGATTACCAGACCTGAGAATTAAAAAGGAGCTGCCTAGAGTGAAGGCCAGATGTAGACCATATGTAGTCAGTGCAATTGAAGAGATCTGGAGAACTTTCTCTGGGAATAAAATCAGATATTTAGGTGATGAATTCAAATAAGTGACACAAAACACTGTACCTAACCCTGGAAATACCTACACAACGTCTACTTTCAGGACTACAAAACATATCTTCAGAGTGTCTAACACACTGATAAAGAAATTCAGACTAGAGTACAACCACCTCTCTCTATCTGTGCCTGTATCTGCCTACAGGCCAGTTACAAGAGCAAGCTCTGGGAAGCAGCATAAGTGTGTGATCACATCACACAAGGGTACCAAACCCAGGTGTCCCACATTTTGCCAGCACCTAGGCTGGAGAGCAGAGACAGCTGTTTAGAGAGGATGGGATTGCTCGGAGGACTTCAGGATCCTTCATCCAAAGGAATACCACTTGTGAGGTTCTTGACCTGAGGAAGAAGTCAAAACCGATCTTATGCCCAGCATTTCATACTGACTAAGCACAGACTAGGAGCTCGCTGACTTTCCTCAGAGGATATTTATGCATGTAAATGCCTCTCATCTTCTTCAGGAACTGGCCCAGGATTGTAAAAGAGGTTTGTAAAAAACATAGGCTGGAAGTTGAGTTATCCAAGCCCCAAACCACCCTCTTTCATATATAAGACCTGCCTTTTCCTACACATACGAACAGGTTCCAAATATTAAACTCTTAGAGGATTTTGGCAGAAGTATTTCTGACTTACCTAGTTCATACCAATTTTAACAGAAATCATGTACCTGAACACACCAGTGCTTTGGAAAATTTTGCCCTGATTTTTCCCTAGTGTTAGACTGTCCACTCTTGATTCCAGTTGGAAAAAAAAAAATGAACAAACTATTCTAACCTGGAGTCCTCAAGATGATATATACACATGAAGATCTCATGTGTCTTTCTTCTTCTCTGCATGTATTTATTTTCATCTCCTCCCCTGCCCCCATGCATTTTTAAATATACCTACTTTGTTCATAGTCTAGTCTAGCTAGTGGACTTTTAAGACAATAAAAATGAGAAATCTGATAATGCCTAGAGGGATTGATTTTTTTTTTGCTGAAATAAAAGCGGATTTGTTAGTGGAATTTGAGATCGATATTGTATTTATTTATTCATTTCTGTCTTTAGTTGAGTGTAATCTTATAGTCCTTGGTACTCAGACTTAGACTATTTGTTAAGATGGCTGTTGAAGATGTGAGAGTGGGATTTATCATGCACTTTTACAGATTTATTTCCTGTTAGATAATTTGGTGGATGTTTCACATACTGCATACTGGATAATAATATAAAAGGACACCATGCTTGTAAAATTGAACGGAGTCTTTATTAGTAGAATAATCTACAGAGACATTGCAGCCACAGTTGGCAATCTCAGCCTGCATAGCCTCACTGACTGCCCAACACCTTTTCAAAACTGTCCTCCTGGCTTTTTCCTCCATGTTTCATGCACTAACCACTCACCCCTTCCTCCTGTGTGTACTAATTATTGGTTTCCTGGGAACAAGAGAAATCACTGTTTAGATCAGTGTCCAAGGTTGAGTGATGTGGACTGGTAACAAATAGTAAATGAAAAACAGAGCCAGTGAGGTAATTAAAGGTAGAGGGCCAGATGGAGTCAGTTGTAGCTCTCTCTCACCCCAGCACAGATCAAAAGATGCACAGGAATAACACAAGCCTGTGGCGGTAGAAGAAATAGATACAGCAGCAGCACTCCTTTCAGCTGGACTTACTTCTTCCTATACTCCCTCCAGTCCCTCTCTCCTCCTTCTTTCTGAGGGTATGTGGCAGCTGGAGCTAAAGGCAGCACAGCTGTGTCTGCCAACTGGCTGCTGACAGTGATGGTAAAAGGGTAAAAGGGTTGTATCCAGTCAGTGGAAAGTCACCTTGCTCTGCTAACGTGGGAACTTCGGAGGTCCACTGTCTCCTCCTTGTCACCTCAACACCAGCCATGACTGATAACAAGTCAGTACCAGCAGTGCCAACAGAAGCATATCAGGGGCAGCACCACAGCTGAGAACGAGTCTGGCACATCCTAGAAGTATATTTAGGGCAAAGAGTGGATGGCTTCAGTACAGGATGAATGCTGTTCTCCAAATCCAAAGCGAAAGTAGCAGTACAGAGTCAGTCAAATTGTTTTTCCCCCTGCCTGATACAGTTTCAGAAAGGGTCAGGTTGTAAATGAAAAGCTCCCCTTATGGGCTGCTGACAGTGTACTCTTGCTTTGCCACGTATGAATCACCACAAAGTGCATAAAGCTGAGGGATCCGGATGATCCGAGTCACTGCATTGTAGGGGGATTCTCCCAAGCCCTTCCCAGGTCCCTGGGGCTTTCTTCCAGTGCTATTCACTTGGCAGGACAAAGGAGTGCAGAAGTGGACAGATGACTTGGAGTCATCATCCACACTGCCTTTATTGCTATGCATATTGCCAGAGGCTTTGGAGCAAGCCCTAATTAGCTTCAAAATGCACACCACTTCTTCTCTTCAGTGCAGTATAGAGACTTAAGCCAGATTTGAATGATCGAGTAGTGTGCCCTCATGAGCAGTCTTAACACCATGGCACTGCACAGGGCGAGCTTCTCAGCAGAGTCCAGGCTGGTAGCCAGATCCTTTACCGATATCAAACTCCTTGGAGTCTGGTGAGTTTTATAATTCAGTGAGGTTCTAGTAGTAGACTTTTAGATAACTGTGGTGTATTGGACTGTGTCTGTAAAATTGCAACCCAGATCTGACCCTTCCACATGTCAGCATGGCCTGGATTTTTCAATGATGACTAGTTCACCTCACAGAGCGCGGGGAGCATGAGATGTGCTTTTACTGAGGGATGAACACGGATGGAGCAGGACATGTGCCTAAAGCAGCCTGTAAAGTGCCCACTGGGGGAGTGTGGTATATCCTTGGAGCACATTGGCATTGGAAAGAGCCCACTGGTGTGCCCAGACAGTGCCTGCCCATACCAGTTCCTCTGCTGGGTTCTCCTTTGTCAAAGTGAGCAAACGGCAAGTTGCCCTCGGCAAGAGGGAAGACCTTCTAGCAGAGGTCCTGAGGACACATAGCTGCAATAAGCAGCCCATGTGAGGGAAACTTGGGTGTTCAAGCACTTAGAGGAGGGCATAGGGTCCACACGGAAAATCTGCAGTGACTGTGAGGGAGGAGCTGGTGGTGATCCCTTAGATCAGTCCTGCCTGACGGGCTATTTGCCTCCATGGATAGAATCTGCCTGTGGTCTAAATTCAGCAGCCTTCAGAGCATCAGGAAAAATTCAGTGTCTTCTCCATTCATGTCTGTCTTCTCCTAGCTGTCTGATCACCATAGCGTGCCAGCGCTGTTGCTGAAGGGTTACAGTACTGCTTCATCCTGGCCCCCCTGACTTCTCCTCAAGACTTACTGAGGTCCCAGTGTTGCTTCATTACAGCAGGCTTCATCCTGGGCAATGCGGAGCAACTGCTGCTCCCCGCAGTAACAGTATTTGGCGGGATCTGGCCCTGCACTGCTTTCTTCACAGTGCAAATTTCTTTCCACTTTCCCTCAGTAATTCTTCAGACCTGTCTCCCCCCTCCACAGTGTGACTCTTTTCTTTTTCCTGGCACACATACGGCAAGGTAGGCACACAATAGATAAAGCAAAAGCTAATTGCAAGGCATGTAAAACACAATAGATGTGCTGGGAATCTATACATCAATACCGATGGGCATCCTTACGTGGACTGCATAGCTAAGCACCTCTGATAAGAGGCTGGACTGGGAATACATTGCACAGACAATAATGGATTACTAGCTACCACCTCCAAACTAACTAAATAAAGGAGACAGGCTTCTGGGTTTGTTCATTATTCTTATAATCCTCAGTTAACAAAAACTCAGGGCTGTGGTGGGGATAAGATGTTCTCCCACTGCTCCCTCCTACCTCCCAATTACAGTTTTGGATTAGTGCAATGAGCTGCCTAGGGTGGTTTGGCCAGAAGCCAGGCTCCAAAGTCACTCAGCCCTGACAACTGCTGAAGTCTGAGCTTCAGAAGCTGGGAAGTCTTGGGAGCTGGGCTGGCAGCCTGCCTGGAGAGCAGAGGCAGTTTCTGTGTCTCTATCCTGCTCCTGTGAAAGTCAGGGGCTCTGCCTTCTTCTGTCCTCCCCTGCCTCAGTGTGCCAACAAGCAAGGGAAGCAAGAAGGACTGAGGGAAGAATAGATGAAACAAGTGACTCTGTGGAAAGCCACCCTGAAAAGTGGTAAGATATCTGCATCGCTATAGCTCCAGCCCTACAAGAGTGTCCAAGAGCATATGGACACAGAAAGATGCAGATGGAACAGCCCCTCAATATTCAGTCAAGAGGAAACTGGGAAAACAAGAAGGAAAAAAGCCAAGAAGAGCACTGTGTGTGCATGTGTGTGTATCTGCACTGTAGTTGTAACTAAATGTAAAGGTGCAGCTATTCTTAAAGACGACTCAGATTTTGCATTCGGATATTGTTGGAATAGCTGCATCAGTCGAAGGTATTGCCGCTTAAAATCCTGCACTCTCCTACAAAGTTGGTGAAGTTTTTTTTAATTATATTTGCTCGCTACACTCAGCAGCAGAGTTTTCAGGGAAGGGAGGGAGAAGACAGTAACTAGAAGGGGAAGATGAAAAGTGGATATTTATCAGATAGATAGTTTTCTTGAAGGATTCCTTAGCTGGCCATGATGATACATCGTATCCTGGACTGCATCAAAAGCAGCGTGGCCCGCCAGGCAAGGGAGGTGATCCTTCCCCTCTACTCTGTTCTGGTGAGACCCCACTGGGAGTCCTGCATCCAGCTCTGGAGCCCTCAGCACAGGAAAGACATGGTTCTGTTGAAGCAGGTCCAGAGGAGGGCCACAAAAACGATCAGAGGGCTGGAGCACCTTCCCTGGGAGGAAAGACTGAGAGAGGTGGGGTTGTTCATCCTGGAGAAGGGAAGGTTGCAGGGAGACCTTGTCGCAGCCTTCCAGTACCTGAAGGGGGCCTACAAGAAAGCTGGAGAGGGACTTTTTACAAGGGCATATAGTGATAGGACAAGGGGTAGTGACTTTAAACCGAAAAAGGGTAGATGTAGATTAGGCATAAGGAAGAAATTCTTTACTGTGAGGGTTGCGAGGCACTGGAACAGGTTGCCCAAAGAAGTTGTGGCTGCCCCTTCTCTGGTAGTGTTCCAGGTTGGATGGGGTTTTGAGTAACCTGATCTAGTGGAAAGTGTCCCTGCTCATGGCAGGGGGGGTGGAACTAGCTGATCTATAAGGTCCCTTCCAATCCAAACCATTCTATTGTTCTATGATTCTAGGCATGTCCCAGTACCTCCCCAGCAAGAAGGAAATTCAACCTGCCAGGGGCAGGCAGACGCAGTGCGGGCATTGCTCCTAGCCAGAGCTCCCAAGTCATTTGACATGGTCACTACCATTTCGGTTTGCAGCTCTTCCCTATTTTGATTAAGACTGGTCTTCCCTCGCTCTCAGACAGTCTGGTTTCTGCCGTACTTCCATTGAAATATACTTTAATGAGGGAAGAGATGGTTCTCCTTAATGGGCTGCTGCGTAACTGTTTCAGAAAGTCCTGTGACAGACAGGGAAAGACAGTGACACCATTTAAAAGGGACTATTTTCTGGTTTGGTGACTTTCTTTTTATTGTCTAGTTCTGTTATTCTTGATATGATCTATCAGTTAATTGGTGTACCATTAATGAAGAAAGTTTCTGTCATACTGAGCTCAGATAAGTCAGAGAGGAAAATGATGCTCATATTTTCAGACCATAAGCAGTACCCTTTGCATTAAAACAAACAGAAAATGCACAGAGTGCATTTGCAAGATAAATGTTTGGACAAACAGACCAGTGATATAGAAACCAAATATAATGAGCAAGGCTGACCTTAGCTCTGACTAATCTATTTTTATCGGGAACTACAGGTGCTCTGCATCTCCAACAGTCTCCAACACCTTGAGCACCTGGTATTTTTGCAGATCATGTTAGGAGCTTAAATTAAAGCAGAACAGTAGCATAAATATATCTCTGTGATAGTGTGGGCACCACAACCATCCTGGAAAAGTTAGTTTTTGTAATCTGACAGCATATTGACGGCTTAATTGTGGAGCAGAACTTGTTAACAGGAAAGGGGCTTATCCTAATTACACAGCCTATGTGTTTCTTCTTATAGGTCCATTATTGATGTACTCTTGGTCAGGCTCACAGTCACGAATTTCTATCTTTTCAGCAAAACCACTGTGAAACAAGGATGTCTTGTTCTACACAAGGGCTGAGGCTGAGGTGGAGGCAGGTTCCAGCCTCCCCTGTAGCTGCTGTTTTATCCTTCTCTATCCACGTGCTGGCACCTGTTAGCCCTCCAAGATACCGGGGCTTCTTAAAAATAGGTTCTTCCCCTGAGGGCAAGGGACTAAGGTCGCCCTCTAGCGGCAGATGGGCCAGCACTCATCACAGTCTGCAACACACGGTGAAATAGAACAGTATTTTTGGAGGAGAGGTGGGTCAAACTCAGGACAAGATAGTTAAAGAGGGAACTGAGATACAAGGCAGATTGAGTAATTTATCTGGACGAATCGTGTGGGAACCCACACTCTACATAGCACAGCAAAACTCTGAGGGAAGTTCCTTCCTTCTCTTCACTCCACTAGTGTCTATACGCATTTCCAGGCAAGGTTTTCCTGTGAGCAGAAATGTTCCAGTGGTGACTGGTAATAGTAATTTTCCGTTGAATAACTTTATCAGGAAATCCAGAATGGCCAGCCAATGTACTTTTTTCTTTTCTCTGCAGAGGTTATAATAACACACAGGTAATACTAACTCTCCAAGCTTTATTTTCTCCTCCTTTGTCACATGGCACAGCTTTTATTAATCATGTCAAGTTCTGATATCTCCATGGCACTCTACAAGTAGCACTTTCCTTCCATAGTAACTGGCACTTCAGCCAGGCTTTGCTCAGTCATTTCTATTGAGATGTGCATTGGACTGTCCCTCTGGAGGACCACAACCACTCTTTCTGGATTATTTCATAAGAGGGAACACTTTCCCCTTTTCTTTTCCTTCACATGCAAATTGGCAGCACTTAAAAAAACCACATCACTCCATAATGTAAAGGACAACACCCTGTGGAAGCAGCAGATAGTCACTGCTTCTGAAAATAAGGCCACTCATTTCCTTATACCCAAGTTTCACCTGCAGATAATAAGACCTACAGGTCACACTAGGGAGTAGGAAGACTATGTCAGCACTTATAACAGCACTTGGAAGAGCCCTGGATGAAAATGGTTACAGCACCCATATGATTATCCAGGAACATGGAGAGTGAGGAAGAGGGGAAAGCAACTCAGAAATTTCCTTTGTTAATATAATAAGAAAACAAAAAATAATCTCCATGAATGGACTGTACCAGGGGCTTCTATCTGACAAGCCAAATGAAATATGAGAAGCTTCGAAGCAGGATGGCAAGCTTTATCAGGAAAGAAATGAGCGGAGTGTATATCTGGCTGTCACCAGGAGAGGAAGAAGGTGCCAAGCCCATATCTGCTCCCAGCACAAGGAGCTGATGAGCTGCCCTGAATGACAATAGCTCTCATCAGAGAAGGATACAAAGTGCCTGAGAAGTGATAAAAAAGCAGCCAAGATTTTCATTACCCTAAGTGCATCCCCTCATTATATTTTCTTTTAAAAACATCTTTTGACCAATTTTAATGCAGATGAGAAGTTGCCGGATTGACAGCCCTAGAGACTAAAGACCTTCCTCATTATCTGTAGCCTAGACAAGGGCAGTGAAGCATCCCTTAAGCTCTCTCTGCTCCGGCAATGTGCCTTCCGGCCAGCAGGATATAGAGTGGAGGGAAAGGAACTCTCTGAACACACACTGAGCTCTTGACCCCTACGTGGAGCTACCTGCTAGTAAACTCGGATTTTAGCCTGTAAGATATGTGGAACAGGAATGTGTGGAGGACGTTATTTTAATTTATATTACAACAGTAAAAGTACTTATGCAACCTGCAGTATGAGGTGGACTGCAATTCACAAACACAATGCCAAGAGAATAAGCACTGTGTAAGCTGATATCTCACAATGAACTGATTTCTTACCATCAGACTAGAAGTCTAGGGGAAAAACCAGATCCCTGCCCTGCCCAGCGGTAACATATTGCCAAGCAGCTGGTGGGGGACATCTTGACAGAACGGAGTGGGACCGACTGGTCTTGTGTGCACTCCAGAGGAGGAGCTGACCATGTGCAAAGCAGAGATTTTCCCTTTGCAAAAACAGAGCAGTACCTTTGAGGCACTGCCTTTCCTCCCTCTAACCCCTGCTGAGTTTTGAACTTGCATGGAAATGAGAGACAGTTTGCCGATTTTATTTAAGCAGGGGATTCCAGCAGGAGCTGGGAAGTGGTGCTTGGTACCAAGACACCTCCCATCAGACCTGGTCAGAGAGGTCAGGCCATTGTGCAAGGCAGCAGCTCCCAGCTCCTGTTGAGTTAGGAATCATACTCCCTGTGCAGCAGTGCTTCTGTCTCACATCAAGTGCTGAAAAGAACTTTATTTTTTTCTTTCTTTCTATTAATATAATAATCAAGTTTCCAGTTCAAAGAGCTGCATATTAAAGTGGGAATAATCAGGGAGCTGACTTCAGTGGGCCTTTCTCTGCTAAAAAATTACACTGTTTTTGCAGGACTTACTTGGGGGAAGGAGGAGAAGGAACAATTGCCTGCACTAAAATCTCTAAGTCACCAGTTTCTGTGGCAGTAATGGGTATTATTATTATATCTGTTGGCATAGGCATTATTAATGCCATTATAATAGTAGTTAGTATTATAATTAATATAATAGTATTATAGTAATGCTATTATATAGTATAGTAGTATTATAATTAATATTAGAGTAGAAGCAACTGCTGAGGTCCTAGTCATCTTTCTTCATGGCTGTATCTGCACCTGTATATTCAGAGACAATCCTTGGCTCAAAAAGTAAACTATTTAAAAAAATAATAAAGAACGGTTGGAGTAGGCTTGAAGTACTGTCTGCTTTCTCACAAGATGGTGAATTGACAAGACCTTCAAAATGAGTGCGAGATGGAGACAGGAATGTAAATCAGATCATAAGGTGCTGTTCATGTCACCTCCCCTCTAAGTGCTGTACAAACACTTGGTCTTGTTGTGTAACTTGCTTCAACATGACTAGGAGACCTTGCTCTTCAGAGAGAGGCTTTGATCTCGATGGAATAGCGCAATCGCTTCTTCCCCTGTAGGAGTTTTATCTTGCCTACTCTGAGCTTCTTCTTGCAAGTCCCAGCAGATCTGATGTGGTTTTAATGCCTTCCTCCAAGACAATCCTTTACTCAAGGATTAGGCAGGAATTTTCTCTGGGAATAGTTTTTGAACAGGAAGTACACTTTTCACCAAACTGAATTATTTTCCTGGTCATCATTCTTTTTATTATCATCTGCTACAGGTTTATGAGCAAAATATGTTTCCCCAGATCAGAAGATACTTCAGAAGATGTTTAGTTCAGTGAGTTTACACAAAATATTTTGTCTGCTTCCATTCAGAGCTGAAGTACATTCTGTCTGTCATCCCAGATACCTCTTCACTTTCTCTCCTTTCATTGCTCAGCCAGGTGGCAACTGTAATGTATTCAGTGCTGCTCAGCTGAAGGCTAAGGTTCAGATAGCTGAGCAGTTGCAGCTTTCTTCATGCTTACATGCGCAAGGCAAGCTCCTTTGCAGTAGGACACTTTTGGCAGCTAGCATGGCTGCAGACCATAATTTAGATATGCTTATTCTCAGACTCCACTTTTCCATCCCAAGCATGTGAACAATTGCTTTGAAATGTTACAGATCATTTTAAAAGCTGATATTCTGCAGTATGCAGATCCGGTATGGGTCATCAGGTCTTCTGTACTTAATCTATTGCTGAGTCAGATGTTTTAACCCCGGCGTCCACAGCTAGGAGAGACTGAGCTCTGCTGCAGCACTGCCAGGTATGGGAAGGAATAGGCTTAACTCGACCAGCTTTTCCTCTGGCCTTGGGGTACCGGAGGAGGCTCCAGGGACTCCAAAGCCTCTCAGGTGCTGTTAGGGCAGCAGCCAGGTATCACTGAGATGCGCAGCTCCCTCCACCTGTCACGCTTTCTGACTTCCCACAGAGCTACGAGCTACACCTGAAACAGATCAGTGGGGGTTTTTTTTGTTGTTGGTTTTATTTGGCTGGTTAAGCATTTTTGGAGCCTGTCTGTCACCTGTGCATGTTGTGAGAAAGGAAGCATAGCCAAGTTTTAGAGGACTGTGGCAGGAACCAAGGATCCTACCTGAACTCTGAAGTTAGCTTTGCCACCGCTTGATTCTCTGTACTTTGTGCTTATCACATTTTCCTTTACGCCTTCAGAGCTAGCTATCATTCCTTCCATACACAGAAAAACTGTAATTATTCTCTTTGGGAGAAGACACAGATGGGATCTCAACATGTTTTTGGTAGTGTTGGTACTCCTTTGACTCAGCAAACCGGATTTCATTTCTATTTAAACTGCTTTAAATCTAGTTTTCAAGCAGTATAAATTACAGTGAGTTGTCTATGTCTGGATCCAGAAGCTACATAATTGCTTTTATGTTCAGCACAAACCTCTCAAACGATGACATTCTGAAGGAAAAGTTTCTCTGAGAAGTTATTCTTACATCAAGGACTTTTAAAAGGAGCTGTTTTCAAAGTGGTGGTTGTTTCTAGGAAAAATAGCTCCTAAGATTTGGGGTTTTTTAGGATGATACCTGATTTTCTTTTTCCTGCTTCCTAGCCACAAACTAGTACCAAGTATTCAAACTTCGGCATAATGTTCTTTGTCCCCTGAAGGTACAAAGGGCATTTCCGATGGGGGATGAAGGGTATTTTTTTTTTTTAATATCCTCTAGTTTTCTAGAAATTAGGCCTGCCAGCTACCTTTTTTAACACGTAAACATCTCTTTGTTAGTTTTTCAGCCCATGTATGCTTTGTATGCTACGCTATATGGTTGCATTTGATAAGATTGCAAGATGCTATTTTCTGATGTGGAGGTAGTTTATCTCCCTTGCTAGTTGTCATGGCATTTTTAGAAGTTCTAACAAAACATTTGCCTTCCCCATGAGGTCTCAGAGGGCCAGGGCAAGACAAAACAAGTTACATTTCATTAACCTGCTAAAATGTTACTGAATTCTATGTGTGTAAACACTGGTATATTACCAGATGTTAATTTTTTACATAAAGCAAAAAACAAGTATAAAGTCTTGATGGCACCACTAGTATCGATCTAGGATGAGTATGTACAACTTCTGGTTATTTTGACTGGGTTTCTATGTGTCACCTGGAGTCTTTGAGCCTGAAGGCTGCATTCTAAGAGGCAGAATAAACCCTGGGTTGTGCAACAACATAAAGTTTAGTCAGGGAATCGTTACCTAATTGTCATCCCAGAGTGAGCCTCCCAGGAACCTCTAAAAACTGTAATCCTTGTTAGCATCTCATTATCCAGCATCTAGCTTTTATCCATTTTTCTTTGCCATGGCACTAGTACAAACCATGACAGGAGGCACTTTGGGAGGGCTATTTAAAGCTTGTTAGGGACATACGTCCTAGCACTGAGTCAGATCCGCTGCTGGTATGCTACAGTGTGCCTCCATCAGCATTGGCAGGAGCAAACTCATTCACACACAGCAAAGGCACTGGTCCTATAAATACTATAGCAAATCCAGACGTGATTTCTACATGTCCTTTGAAATTCTGTGGCTTTGCTGCCTCTCTTTTGTCTCTTCTAGCAATGTCTTGCTCTGTTCTGAGTCCTGTGCTTCAGCAGCCTCCCTCATTCTCATTTATTGACTTCATTTGCTTGTACTCATGATTTTTCTTTTTAAACCTCTTCTCCGAGCAGCTTGTGCTAATGCTTTGTCCAAGCTGCTTTCCTTGCTGTCTGCCCAATTACATATGCTCAGTCTTTCAGGATTTATGGTGTTTTGTGTGTTTAGAATGGCAGATGCCAAGTGAGCCCTTTCATTTACTGCAATGAAAACATCGTTTTAAATTTCTCCTCTGAACTGGCTGCACATTTTCGACTTGTTGCTTGTTGCAACACATCCTGTGCTTGATAGCTCTGTTCTTAGCTTTACTCAGTCCAAGGTCTCCTTCTGCAAGTTGCTTCTTTTGTGGGTTGTGTATCAATAGGACCCAGATGCAAATATGTCCTATTGAGGCATTTCTGAAAACTATCAGCATTGGAAACACACTCCGATTTTTCTTAGTTCAGCTAAAGAAGAGTATCCCTGAGAATTTTTTTTTTTCTCTCTCCCTGTTAAATGGAAACATTTCCGGTTCATTTATCAGCTGCTGTAAATAAATATCACTGAAGTTAGTGGGGCTATACTGATTTATGCTTACTGGGAATCTGGCACATGAGCCAAGCTTAATAGCTTCTCCATCAAAAGCTCGCTTATTGTAACTCTCTCTAGCTGTGCCTTTCTTGATGATAGAAAACTCAGAGCTACTATTGCTCTAACAACAGAAGAGCATCATCTTTTTTCTGTGCTTTGTGTCTAGTGACATCATTTAGCTCAATATAAAATATCACTGTCAAATAATCTCACACTTCAGTCTGACAGCGCTGTATGTTGACTTTGCAATGGTATAACTCATCTTACAAGTTGCAAGGTTATGGAAAATAAGGTGTTCAAGGCCAGAGTCTCTTACAGTCATCCTCCTTGCAGTGTCCCTGTGGTGCAAATCACAGAATCACAGAATGTTAGGGGTTGGAAGGGACGTCTGTGGGTCATCTAGTCCAACTCCCCTGCCAAAGCAGGGTCACCTACAGCAGGCAGCACAAGACCTTGTCCAGGCGGGTCTTGAATATCTCCAGAGAAGGAGACTCCACAACCTCCCTGGGCAGCCTGTTCCAGTGCTCCGTCACCCTCAGAGGGAAGAAGT
>Ga0065711_1031375_pt1 | contig 29844 bp, 21 predicted proteins | sample Hoacrofraction12_FD_59098 | JGI IMG/M metagenome (GOLD analysis project Ga0065711, IMG submission 59098) | Hoatzin crop microbial communities from Cojedes, Venezuela - Epithelial fraction 12 v2 (version 2) | ecosystem: Host-associated > Birds > Digestive system > Esophagus > Crop | place... | reverse complement strand
CACGCGTGGGAGACGGGAGGCCGGGGGGGCTCGGCCGGGAGAGCCCCAGCCTGGCCCCAGCACCTCCTGCTCCAGCTTCTGCTGGGAGTCGGGTGCGGGGAAAGGAGCCTGCTTTGTCCGTGCTGGCACCCAGGCTCTCCTCAGAGAGAGGGTTTCTGGGGGGTGGTGGGGTGAAGTTGATTAACTGATGTTTTTCTGACAAAACATGTTTTACCAGAAAATCCCTACCCGCTCCTAATTAGAGGGCTGCGTCTGGCCTCTGCGTTTGAGGGTTATAATTCTGTTTGGAGATCAGATGGTGAATTTTTACCACTGAGAGCAATTTCCTAAAAATCTGTTTAGTATTCTGGCAGTTTGCAGGATGGGGAAAAAAAAAAATTAAAATGCTTAGGGGCAAATTTTCTGCTTGGTGCACCGGGAGTTTTTACACATAATAACTGCGGCTGGGTGGGTAGCTCGCTACACGGGAAATTTACTTCGTCATATCTGGACATTATGAGGCAAGGTGGTTTTCTATGTAAACTTCAGGGTTTTTGCCTTTTCAGATCTCACCTTGGTAACTGAGAGGAAGCAGATGAAGTTTTTAATGCCCAGAGAAGGGAAACGCGCACCAGTGCTGTAATCAAAACTGGCTGAAGTAGCTCGGGTAGACTTCTGCTAACTGGGAGTGTTACCGCTTCTTAAAAATCTTACGGCGACTGAATCTAATGCTTGTGCTGGGGGCTGAATGCATTGCAAATGTGAGTTAGACCTATGCGATGCAGAACAGTGGTGCATAATTAAGGCACTTCATAACAAAGATCATTAAATTTCATGGTTTTCAAGGCATCTGCAACATTCCTCCCAACTACCCTAAGAAACTTTCCAGCAATTTGGGGTGGAGGAGAAGGGAGGCCGGCAGGACTTCAGCGTGGTGGCTGGGGCAGAGGCAGCAGCGTGCTTTGAGGGGAGCTGTCTGGTGACCTCTAGCATTAAATGGGACACTGGGACTGCGCTGCGGACCGTAAGATTATTTGAGAGTGTACCTAATGCTCTTTCTCCTCAGAAAGCTCTGATTACCTGAGCAAGTGGAAGGTTTGTTCTAGGTGATCAAGTTAAATCTAATCCAAATGAAGCCCACAATTCACACATGCTGGTGATGTGAAGGGTCCCAGCACCTGCAGCTTCGGTCTCCTGCACCCTCTCCAGCTGGGCCACGTTGCTGGCTAATGGAGACGCTGCCAAAACCACCTACACGGCTGCCCGAGGTTCTGCTGTGTGAGTACCTGGTGGGTCTCTTGGTGGGAGCGGGGGTGGCCCAAAGGCTGCTCGGAATATCTTGGGTGGATGCCGGCCTCCAGGAGAGTACCACGAAGGGGAGCAGGGCTAGTGAAGAGGGACCGCGAAGCTGGTAGGTGAAACAGCAAAGCTTGAAGCGTAAAAAAAAAAAAAAAGCTGAGAGAAAATGCAGGTTCTGTGCTCACAAAATTAGGAGGAATAAAATTCTGCCTCTGTCTCCAAAATACTCTTAATTAGAGCTGACTGGAAGATCTGATATACTTTAGAGGTTTTGACAGTGACTGAGACATGGATAACTTGGAGTGAGAGTTTTTGTTAACTTTGACTTCCAGGTTGCTTGTGGCAATGGTAGCAAGCATGTCGGATGAGTTATTAGCTTTAGTTTTAAAAGTTCTCAGATTTCCAGAAGCTTTTGCCATGCTTCTAAGTTTCCTTCGGTTCATCATATATTACTAAGTATATAGAAGCTGTAATAATTTTTAAATTTCCTTAGCTCTTACGATCTTTCTTAAACCACTCTCATCTGGGAAAACAAATAGTTCCCTGTTGTTACACTCAAGATGTAAGGAAAATCCAAAGAACCCAGTTAGCCTTTCACAAGCGCTTCTGAGTTGACATGGGATGGTTGAAGACCATATTAAAAAAAAAAAAAAAAATCTCAGTTTTGAAAAGCTTGTGTAAGCTGGAGAAGTTGTTCCTAGCCAGCACTCACAGAATACAATGTCAAAATAGTCTCTTTGCACAGAGAATCGTGGAAGAACAGAGAAGCAGAACAAAACATTGCCATCAGAGCTCTGTAAAACACATGTTTCCCTTCATAAGGGCTGCTGCAATAACTTTCTTCTGATTTTGACCTTTGTGGGTTTAACCTTACAGTACTGTGGCTGTAGCTTTGGATTCAGGTGGAGACAAAAATCTAAAACTAAACCTGATTTGTTCTAAGACAGAAAACTGAGGTCCATGTAACTGTAACATGCAATTACAGGTGTGCTGAGGTTGACTCGGCCAGTTCCTATAGAGAATCAGCTGATAACACTTGCAGTGTTAATTTAAAGCTGGTAGCTGTACCTGCCAAAAGACAAATCAGGCAGGTTTCCTGCAGCTTTATATTGCTCCAGAAGCCCTCTTCCAAATGAGTAGTTTTCTCCTACTGCTAATTCATTAATGGTACAGTGCTGTGCGTTACTGTCAGAAGAAGATGTGGGAGTTTCTCAGGGTGAACATTATCATTATGGCTATAAGCGGTGAAAAGCAAGGCGGCTGTGAGTGGGGCTTTGCGGGGTTTTTGCTGGAAATGAGTTTGATGCATTTATGGTTGTGCCAGACGGTTGGGTGCTGCCCCAGACCGGCAATGCTGGTCCAGGGGCCGAGGGGTCCGGCTGCGTCTCTCTGGGTCCAGGCCGCTGCCACGGCGTGCTGGTGTGCGAAAGAGCCTCGGCTCGCTTAAGTGCTTGACCTTTTCCATGGCTTGCAGGAATGTGAGGGCTTTGGAATGGCGATGTAGGGCTCCTTGCCTGTGTTAAGAAGCTGGTTTTTGTAGGCTTCAGAGTAGGCTCTGCGCAGCTAAGGCAAAAGCAATCCCCAGGAAACAAGGCTAGGCAATAAGAGGCGAGGTCAAACGGGATAGATGTCCAGCAAGGGAGCGTTTTAAGTGCAATTACATAAGCTTGTCTGATCCTAAAACTTGATTAAGAACAAATAAAATTTTATTGCTGGGCAGTCAGAGACTTCTCTGGCCACTTTAAGCCCTTGCCTAGGGCAATCTATGAATATTCAATGTGATGAACTCTGATAATATTGCAATCACCTGAATGTACAAATCATGGCGCTTTTTTTTATCCTTGACATAGGATACGTTTTTCATTATTTTTTCCCCCTGGATTGACTGGCACACCTTGAACTCAACTACTCGGTAGTTAACACTCGCTGATCATTGCATGCTGATCTTGGCTATGCCGTTCTCATCATAGGATTGATTATTTGAAGTCTGAAGTAGTTGTGTGAGCACCTGCTAAACTGGTTTCAGATTACCTGATTGGGTTTGGGTGTTTTGTTTTGGATTTTTTTTCTTCTTCTAATACAAGACCCTCCCTGCAGTGTCTGTATTAACCAGCTCCGTCACCTCTCTCTGTGCGAGGCTGGGGATGCTGGGTTCCCACTGCTTCCTATTCTGTCAGCTGTGGACAAAGAAAGCATTTGAGTCCTTGTGTCTTTGCAGCAGAACGTTAGGCTAAAAAAAAACACTCAGTCACAGTTTCCATGTAGGGCTGTTTCCCGGGCTTTGACCTACCCCAGTGCTCTCCTTCGGACTCTCATGGAGTGGCCCAGGTCTCTCCCTAGAGGCAATGCCCCGCGCTGGCTAAGCTTTCCCAACAAAAGCCTTGTTACTCGGCACGACTTGCAGACCATCCCCCTAGTTATGCATGCCTGTGTGTCTCTTTCAAAATTGTGGCGTTCTTGATTCTCACTCAGTGTAATTCAATATAATTGCTAGATCCTTTTCTAAAGAGCTTCCAACTAATCCATTCTCCTCCGCCCTGTATTTCTGCAGTGGAGTATTTTTGCATGCCCTAATTGAAATGCACCCTCTTGTTTGTGTTGGTTCCCCAGCTCGTTGGGACCATTTGCAATTCTGATCCCATCCTCCCTCACATTTGCAGTCCCTCCTGGCTGGGGTCATTTGCGAATGTACTGCGTGTCCTACCTTGCAGGTCGCTGTAACACGGCATTGAACAGAGCTGGCTCAGGACAAATCCCTGAGGAATACCTTTGGTTTGTGCATCCTTCCATTTTGACAGTAAACAATCAATAACTCCTCCCCAGCTGAAGTCACCCTGTCTTTCTTGCGTCCACCTACGGCAGTTTAATCTACATTGTGCATCCACAGCTTGTATAAAAATATGGGAAACTGCATCAGAGACTTACTAGGTGAAGTATGACATTTACTCTTCTCCCTTTGCCACAAGGTCTGCTACCTCGCTGCAGAATGAAAGGATCCTGTTTTGACATTATTTTTTACGTGACAGATTCATGCGCAGTACTGTTCATCTCCTTCACATCCTCCATGGCCTTACAAATCACGTCTTTATTTGTTCTGGCATTCTCGACTGCCCCTTCATCCTCCCCCCCGCCATCCTCCCCCGTGGTTAGCACAGGCATTGTCATTTTCCCATTGTCCTGTGCCTCTTCTGACTTCTCCAAGGTGAGTGCCTGATGATGACCCCGGTTCCACCTAACAACCCGCAGGATGTTTCCCTTGGGAACTAACTGGCCGAAGCAATCGGAAGGACCTAACTTACGCAGGTACCCTTAAGTTTGGGTTGGGTATTTTTTTTTCTTTCGCTTAACAGAGATGGTGATAGTTACTTCCATCATAGGTCTTTAACTGTTAATCATCTACATGCTGTTGACCTTTTGATGGAGATTATTGCTGAGAAGAAAGCCTCAAAATCATCAGCATTCGCTGCCGCTGAGCAGTAATGTGACGCTCCTGGTTTTCCTCCAATTATTCCACTACTTAGCGAATCTCTTAGTCGTGCCACGTTTTGTGATTTCACTGACCGTGTTCCAGCCCGCTCTGCAGTTTGTTCATGCCCACGCTGGTAGGGCTGGCCACTTTGCGGCCCCATCGCGCAGAGGGGAGACCCTGCGGTGGGGCATGCCGGGGGTCTGCTGCCAGCACCCCTCCTTGGCGGCTGCACAGTCACTTCCAGCCCTTGTTCTCGATCTGCGCAAAGTCAGCATTGGCTAATTGGATGATCTGGCCCCCGTTTCGCCGTCTCGGAGGCAGAAGGCGACTGGTGAGCGTCACAGACAGCCCTTGTCCTCGTGCTGAGCCGCTCTGTTGCGTCTCTGCCGTGCACGGAGCCAAGGGACCGCAGCTGGGAGGAAGCTGCAGACAATGAAAGTCCTCTGGCCCGACTGGTCCTTGTGCTGTATGGCAGAGTTGTGTTAATTTATATAAAGTGGCTTTTGCTAAGGCTGCTTCCACTTGAATTTGATTTTGAAAAGAAGAAATTATTCTCCCTCCTTACTGCAGACTTCATCATGCTTATTGTATTCTCCGGTCAGGTCACTTGGTACCTGAAGCATCCCGCAGCTTTTCTGCTGCAGATAAAATAGTGCCTTTTGTCTCCCCTTGTTCCAGCCTCACCTATCCTCTCCCCATACCATCCGCATCTCTCTGACATCTCAATTTCTGCAGGCTCAGCCAGTGCATGGGGAAGCCTTTGTGGAAGATTTAAAGGAGACAATCTCACAGGTCCTGACATCCCCTGCTAGTGTCAGTCCTTGGCGTCTCTGGGCTGCAGCAGGGTCCTTCCTCCAGCATCCCAGTTCAGTCTGGTCCATCTTCCTTCCAACAAATCTGCCCTGAGAGTCCTCTTGCCCTCTGTATGGGGAAAGAACGATCCCCAAAGGCATGCGTGCTAACGATGGCCCTGTCCCTAGCTTCCCCAGCTGGCTGACAGCACTGGGGATCTCGGCCACCCTCAGCATTGCAGCAAGTTCCCACAGGAGTTGGTCCTGTTGTATCCCAAGATTGCAATGATCCTTTGGCCATTGAGGGGTTATAGGCACAGAATGGGAAGTAATGGGGGGATGTGGGGATTTTTATTTGTACTACTTTCCTTACACATATCAGAAAGTCCCTGGGCCTTGGCAAAGGCTCTGGAATCTCTCTGCCTGTGTTAGGCCATTGAGTCAACATGCATTCACCATCGAGATCCAGTGATATTCATCCTATAGGCACCCTTCTCTTGGTGGGATGACCCAGGGCCCAGCATGAGGGCATAAGTGACTCCTGATGTGTGGGCTGGAGGGAGAGGAGGTGGTTTGAATGCTTATGTTGCCCCTGCCAAGTGCAGCCTCCTCTGGGAGCACTTGCCTGGAGTGGCTGTGGCCTTGGTGGGACCTCTATCTGCCTTGCAGCTGGGCGGGAGTCTTCTCTGGGGTACAACATGGTCTCTGCTCTTTAGGAAATATTGTCTTCTTCCTCCTCTGGACTTCCCAGCTCTTCTGACCAGGACCCATTCCCAAATCTTGTGGTGTTTTTTTTTTTTTTTAAATTGTACTTTCACTGCCTCATTTCTGCTACTCGATGCCTGAGCTGGAAAAAACTAATAAAGCCTTTACAACTAATAAAGTGCTGCTACTCTCACACTGTGCTTTTTTCTCCCTGTACCTCTGTTGTATCTTTCTTTACTTATAACCCCTCCACCTCATTTTCTTTCTTATTACTCCTCTCATGCTTGTCACTTGCCCATTTTAAGACCTTTCTGCACCTGGTACATCTGGTAAATGAGAATTGGATTGCTAATAATCAGATAAATTTCTGTGTCAAGACAGGGTTAAAAGGTCAAGACTAACTACTTCTGAAGAAAACTAGTAGGAGTTAATGTATAAATCAGAATTTGAAGTAAAATTCCTATTTGCTGTTTTAAGAAATAAAAGCACATGGAAACATTAAATTGCATTGAAAGACAACAGTGTAAAACCTAGTAATTTTTTGTTATGATACGTCAGGAGTACATGGAATTCGCTGCTTTGGGGTATCAACATATAGTATGTTGATACTCATATTGGGTATATTTGGGTATCAAGTGAAGTTTATGGGAAAAGGAGTGAAGCATTGATTTATATGGCTAATGGTGATTTGTGTCATTAGAGAAGATTTTAATAGATAGAAGACATTTGTAAGAGGTATGTGTAAGGTATGTTTATAAATGTGCATCTGTGCATTTAGAAATAACCCCCTGGCTTTGGACCGTGGAGCAGCCGCTGGCAGGGAGAGCTTTGCTGTAGAAGACCCGGCTGGCCAGCGTGCGGTGGCAGGCGCTGCCGAGGGACCGTGGCTCTGGCTGCAGCAGGTCTCGGCACCTGGGGCACCCCCAGAGCACCCCGGGCCGGGGAAGGCGATGGGGAACCGTGGGCAGCCTGGCCACACGTGCCCCTTGGCTTTCTTCAGGACAGTAACACTGGCATCTCTCTATTTCAGAGAAGCTTTAAGAGATCTCTTAATCAGACACACAGCTAGATGGATTTTAGTTTTGTACAACTTCCCGTACTGAATACACGGGATAAGGCTCTGAAGGAGTTTGTGGTTTGCGTTCCCAGCACACAGCACAAAGCCCTGCTGTCTGGGAGAGCTAATACCTGGAAGATGCTTTACTGGCCACACGCCTTGAAACAGCTCTCCACCCCCAGATGTGTGCACACCTGTACAAATATATGTGCAGTCTAAGAAGCATTTGCTATTATCTCATTTGAATATTAAAAATCAAAATTTTTGTCACTATTTTGCTTTTTATTACCTCTTTAAAGCTGATGTTAACTAGCAAATTGGACCCCAAACCAGCCACAAAGATCTGTCCCTGGCTGATGCAGAACAGCATGGTATTTGATTGGAAACAACCACAACTATCGCAGCGATAGCATTGGCAATAGAGTAATAAAACTAAGCACATCTCTAGAGGGCTTTACATGCTGAATGATCTAAACCTTGTAAATCTGCTGTCACGCAGCAAAATACCAGTCTAACTCGTTCACAATAGACAAGCTAAGGTAGAGAGCGTGAGTCAGTCTCCAAACGTCAAAGCGAACCCTCGCCAGCAGCGGCAGACGGCTGGTGGTGGGTGTTTGCAGATCTCCGGGGGCACAGCAGGGCATCTCCCCATGGCCGGTGCTGCGGGGGCACATTGCGCGAGGCGTGCGGGTGCCAGCCGGCAAGGCGGAGGTGTGTGAAGCTGCCCCGTGGGAGTGCTGGTTGGGGTGCTCTGTCAGCACGGCAGCACTGCGGCCAGCCCACGACGAAGCCGAGGTTTCGGCTGCGGAGGCACCCGTGTCAATAACGCTAGAGGAATAGGTATTATTGGAACTCTTTGATAAATAGCTACAGCAAATAAGGGGCAGATAAGATGCTGTGATAACAAGACAAATGGGTTACACGAGATATGCTAGAAAGAAAACAAGTTAGATAGCTTTATAAATCACACCAAGGAGTTGTGACACAGAAGTTTGCTCTTTGCTAGAGAGGCTAATGGGGAAGTATGGGCAGTACCTACAGCTGGGAAAGTGGGACAGTGGTAAATGAGACAAGTTAGGCATAAGGAGAGCCTCCAGGATTACAGGGAATTATTATCGCTTTATCAACACACCATTTAGGCCTGGCAGCTTAGGCAGACTTAGGCTCACATCTATCCTTCTGCTTTTATCAATTGACTTCAGCTTATATGACAGCAAAAATGTTCACAAAGGACTCGAGGGCCCCGCAGAAGCTCCAGGTGACGTTGGTGGTCCTTGGGGCAGACCCTGGATTTTGCTTCCCTTGGCTGTTAAGTGCCGTGCGCTTTGTGATCCCTCTTGGTCTGGGATCACAGCTCACGCTCTGTGGAAGTGGGGTCAGGGATTTCACCCCCTGCCAAGCGAAAGGACGTGTTGCCTAGCTCCATCTGTACAGCAGTGCAGCGAAAATCTTGGTAGGATCCTTTTTTGCAGGGATGTGGGGGCAGGCAAGCCAGGAGCCAAGTGGGGGTGGTGTTGGGATTTCTGAAAGTCCCTCTAGAGCTGCTGTGTTTCATCCCTTTTTATAATCTTCTTGAGCTAAATGACATGTTGATAAACTGCCTGGGATAAACAGTGTTTTTCAGACATTACCAGACAGCGGGGACTTTTCAATGATCCTTTGTCACCATTTAAGATCAAAAAGGTTTGTAACCAGTGAAATGGGAGGAAGAAAAAGCTTCTTGATATTGCAGTGAGCTTCAAGTATCCCATTGTTTAGTTAACATGTTTTGACAGATATGGTTTCAAGATGCACAAAAGTGAAGGAAAAAAAAAACAAACCCCAAAACAAACCAGAAACCACCTATACAAACCTCATCAGTCGAGGATTGGAATTTAGATTTACTTCTTACTGAATAGGGCTATTGTGTTGTACCTTGGAGCTAGTGAAAATGCATAGCCATAACAGCGCTTGGATTTAAAACTCTATATACCAGGTGGACTCGCGCGGAGTGATCAGAATACTAAGTGTCGCTGGTGGTTTACAATGAGACTGAGCGATTATTTGTTTTAGGAGGAAAGATGAGTAGGCCTGCTGTAAAAGTGTGAAGAATCTCTGACTGGGGGACACGTGGTAGACAGGCCAAACATCTTTCATTATGATTAAGCAATATCAAATGCTGAAGTTGAATTGCTTGTTCTGGTGATGCTGAACATCATCGTCCCTCTGTGTCATGGCTCCCTGCGTGTCATGGCAAGCTAATTTCTGCTTCTGGCTCAGCGGTAGCTGGGGGATGAATTTTGGCATTTGCAGTACGTTTTATAACTTGTTCCCCTTCTCTGATTTCTCTATTTGAAATAGGGTCTATGTGTGAGAACAGTCGCTCTGAGCTTTGAGCCACTTCAGGATTTGACCCAATGTCACTGTAATCTCGGCCATGCAGAACAGAAGACTTTAAAAAAAGAGCGTGGCATGATCTTCATAAATTTTGAGCTGGGCTTTGATAAGGTTTGTGCTGCCGCTTGATTTTCTGCGTCCTGCAATCTTCCGCATGTAGTACCTGCTGTGCTGGGGCTTCAGAGGGGAATCTCGGGGGACCCTGCCTATTACTGAAGTTCCAGCTTCTGATCTGGGCCTCGCCTCACTCCCTGCAGAGGAAAGGTGACATGCGAGCATGTCATGCAAACACGTCACTTGCGTAGGAATTCATCATTCTGAGCTTTTCCCAGGCAGCACAGACCTCCTAGCTCACGATGAACAGAAACAGTAATGGTAATGCTAAACCATAATGCCTGTGAAACAGCAGGTTTTGGCTAACCGAGCTTTCCAGCGCGGTCCCTCCTTGTTGGCCAGCAGAGCCTTCTGGAAGGCTGGCCAGCCTGCGCTGCGGGGACGTGCTGCTGGTACTCGCGTCTGGCGGAAAACCGTTCTGCGAAAAGCAGGCGCAGCTACCGCTTTGGATGTAGTTACACTTGCTTACACTCAGACTGAGTTTGATCCTCAACTCTGCGGTAGTATTTAGGTTTCTGGTGCTTTGCTGTGCCTGCTGTTTGCTCAGGCCACCTACACACAGAGGCAATGCTGCAGCTCCTCGGGGCTTGCAGCAGTCCTGTCAGGGTTTCATAGGGGGTTTGCTGTTTTCCCCCAAATATATTTAAACAGCTACTAGTGTGATGCTCTGCTTTGCTGCGCCAGTAGCGAAGGAACCAAATGCAACAAGAACAGCAGGAAAAATACAGCAAAGATGTGGGGGATTAAACAACAGGCATCTTACCATCTTACCAGCAAAGCTTTTACTGGAATATCTTTACAGAAAGAATTTGAATGGTTCTGATTTCACACAGAGTAACATTAAAAATACATGCAAAGCGTTAAGCATCCTAAAATTTCAGTCGCTGGAATACTTCAGGCTCTGGCAGTATGCAAATATACTTTCTCTTGTTTGCAAGACTATGGCAGTGGTTTTCCTAGGGAAAAAGGGGAATGGTCCTAATGGATGGAGTCAGGGTTGCCACCGGTGTGTTGTGAGTCCTCTCCTAGCTGCAAACGAAGAGGTGCTCGCTGCTGCTGTTTGTAACCAGGCAGACTGAGGGCTCCCCGAGGCTCCAATTCCTGTGCTCCTGGCCATCCGTAACTCTCTGTGCAGTGGCGTGACATGAGCAAGAAAATGAAAAGGAAAAAACATTGGATGTCTGTAAGCGTTTCTGAAAAATTGATCCAATAAAATGGTCGATGGATGTGTTCACTAGTCGTTTATGCAGCTCTATAAGCTGAAAATAAAGACAGGAAGCAGGAAGGTGAATCATTACACACCTTATTCCAAATAAATAAAAAAAAGTTGTCAGATCAATTATTTGTCAAACATGAACTGAGCGGTTTTTTGGTCCTCTGTAGTAGTATGTCAGAGAACTACTCTTGATCAGTGTTAGCTTGGCTCACCAGTTTATGTTGTCTTGGCCTCGAAATACTATAGGCCAAACGATTAAGCTGCTCAGATTCTTCATGAATTTGTTTGCTCATTTTGGCTACATATTGCTAGACATCCAAATAGATGTATGTCGCTGGGTTTACTCCTGAAGCATTCAATTTTACCTTATGCCCTTGGCAGATCCTTCACAGCAAACTGCTGAAAAATGATTTCTGTGACTATCTTCCCATTTGCTTCCATTTACTGTAGCTGATGCCTTGAAGATTTCTGTTCCTTCATCTCCTTGTTACCCAGTTTGATTTAGTTATTAGCCTGTAAATGTCCCTGAGAACTTAAAAATTTTGTCCAGATGGACTGGTGGCGCATTATTAGTAGAAATAGCTTTTCAGAACTCATCTGTATGTTTTGCCGATAGGTTCTGCCCTATTCTTAAGAGTTCATGTCTGCTCTAATTTGAGAAAAGACTTTCATTCTTCTTTTTGTACCCAAATACTGGGATGCTAACTGACAGCATCTGCTTGCTTACCTTTCCATTTTAATATACACAACGTATAAGGCCAAATCAGGCAAAACCACTCACTGACTCTTTAACTGTTAGCTCCAGTGGAAGCTTTGCCGAACGAGTGTGGTAGGGTTTGGCTAGCTACCAGTTTGGATGCTGCAGAAATATTGGAAGGCCATACATCGTGTCTCCCACGCCTTAGACAAGCATGATGGGAGGACACCAGATTGCCAAAAGGAAGAGATACCGGGGGGTCTCAGAGGCGGCAAAGAGGCTGCAAGGTGTGGAAAAGGAGGATATACGGATCTGAGGACAGAAGAAGAAATGGGACTTGGAACAAACAGAAAATCTCTCTAATGCCCAGCACCCACAGTATCATCTTCAGAGGCAGCTTCTTATTTCATTTGGCTTTCTCAGAACTTACTCATGTACATGTAATATTTGATGACTTAGGCAGAAATAAGTCTCTTTTCAAAGCTAATCTTTGCATTACATACTGAATCCATTATAGATTCTCTTCTACTTTAATGAAAAGCCTGCGTGGATGGCTTAAAAAGAAACAACTTGCATCATAAATCGGACTGAGGCAGTTGCCTGAAAATTAGCATGAATATGTTGCAGTAAATACTGCCTCAATTAAATGGTAATAGTAGAACTATTCAAAGATCTCGGTAGCAGTAAAAGAGACAGAAGTGTATTCTGCAGCATTTTGTGCACCTTTGTAAGGGGCAATACTTCCATAACATTTGAAGGACACGTTCTGTCTTTTTATGTCATGATGCAGTCTCTGACATGGGAGCAAGTCCCACTTACGTATAGTGCTTGGATCAAGAATTTATGGCTTGTGTTTTAAAAAAAAAAAAAAGTGGTCCTTCTGTGGAAGAGATACGGACCTAAGATATAAAGTGAAGTCCTCTGTGACACAAGCAAATGTGTGGAAGTGCATGCCTCCAGGTACTGTATCTTCACAAGGACCTGTCCGAAGGACGTATCACAACAGTTCTTCTGGTGGTTGCATGTACAGGAAAAGGGGAAAAAAAAAAAAAAGGCATAATCCTGTCCTCGTGCAGTTTTTTCACTCCAGACTACTGCTTTACATTGCTGTCCTCGCCTGCGGAAGGGAATGATTGCCAAGCAGAGTGAAATAATTGGGGTAGGACTGTGATTACAGTGTAGTTTTTCTTCTCTCATTAAGCCAGTATTTTACCCCTAAAGTTTCAAGAATTTTGGATTGGTAACAGAAATGAACAGACAGAATAAGAACAGCAAACAAGGTAAACTTGGAGCCCCTCTCTGTATCCCTTCTCCGTTTTTTGTTCTTTCCCAGGGTTTGCTGGGCTGTACGAGTGTTGCTGCATGGACATTCCTATAGCCAACTCGTTATTCCTGCTTGGTAAGGCAACAAGCCTTTTCCACTTACCTGCGAGAACAGCATACTCAAAGTAAAACTATTATTTATTTATAGGACAAATGGGAAGGTACTTAGAGGGGATCATGTATGTACAATGAAATGGCAAGGTTTTCTTTTACATCACAGATGGAAGTGATTTGCTGTCATCTCTCATCTGGAAGATCCTCCTCATTGTGGGTGTCCTAACCCATCCATCCCCACGCAGAATATCCAGGCTGCTGTGCGCCGTGTTGTCATGGGTACTCGTGCTTATCCATGAACTCTGCTCAGACGGAGCCTAAACAATCACACAGAGAAAAATCCTCTTTTCAGCAGAAGAGCTGAATTTGTGCTCATGCTCCTCTCCAGCTCTCTGCAGAAGCTTGTTTACTCAAACGCAGTAATACGGAGCCAAATGTCAGCATAGCTGCAGCTCTCGATTGCAGGGGGGGAAGGGATGCTTTTTCCCCAGAGGAGAGGTCTTCTGAAGCAGACTGACTGCACTGCTTTCGTGGCCTTGGAGAAGCGAAAGACCCTCAGGAAATTCTGGGGTTCGATCTTGCCTCCCGCCGCTCCGGCACTTGTGGTTGTGGCCAAAGGCCTGACCAACTGTCTGCCCGCCGGCTGCCAGCTCTTCTCCCTCGAGGAGCAGTGGAAGCAGCAGGCTGGAAGTAAATCAACACAAAATAAAGTGTCAAGTAAGGATTCAATCTTCCTGCCCCCCCGCTCCACCTACTCCATAGATATTTCCCAGCCCGTGGCCTATGGGTTCCCAATTTTTGATGGAAAACGCAGGCTGATCTTGAAATGCGACGGCGCCTCAGGGGGAGGGAGGAAGGAGAGGCTGCCAGATGGCTCTGCTTTGCACCTTCTTCGGTTTGTAGGATAACGCTTCGTGATTTGCCATAAATTTGTCGTTTCCCCCCATCTCTCTGCTGTGGAATGGAGCTAAACTTTTGGCCTCTTGGCTCTGTCTTTCCACATCAGTAGCGAAACGATGCAGTATTGTGGAGGGAGGATGAAGAAGTTTGTCGCCTTGCATGCGTATGTGCAAAGGAGGAGAGAAGCTGGGGGGTGTGCTGTGGGAGGAAGGAGCAGCAGCTCGTGAGGAACGCAGCTCGCGGCGCTGGAAGCACCCCCTCACTGCCCACAGCGAGCATCTCGTTCCTCGGAGAGGCTGGCTGGAGGCGTCTCAAATCCCTCAGTGACCAGGAGGAACGGTTTATTCGCACAATCGTAATCTAAGGCGGAATTATAGCCTGAATTCACGAACTTTTTGAGGTGTGTTATTTACTGCTATACAAATCCAAATGGCACTTTCCTCATTTTCTTTGCTCTCTTCCTGCTAGTGCAGTGTAAAACCGCAAAGCAATTCTGCCGGGGCGTAGTGGGCCACTAATCTTCAGGCAGGGGGACGGCGGGATGTGCTGTGCTTCCAGATCTATGTTTCATCATCCTCCCCTGGCTTCCTTCTGGCCTCTCTTCAGAGCTTCCACAGAGAAAATTTTAACTGTGTTGTTATTCACTTTCTGCACTGTAACTAGTAGGAGTGCCATAACGTCACATGAAGTGATTATTTTTGGTGGTTGCTATACCATAGTTATTTACCAGGACTAAAGAGTAAGAAGACTATAAATACCCATTGCATGACCTTAATACAATCTTTCTGGTTTATGAAAATGTTAATGTCTTTTATGATAATCTGCACAAATATAGTATGTATAGCAGAATGGAAGTCAGAAGCTTGTAGTTGGGAGCTCTAATTTTTCCAAGTTCAAGAGAGAATTCGGCACAGAAAACATGTCAATAGGAGGCTTTTGGAACATGTGTCACTTTTGCAGAGAAACTAAGTTTATGCATGTAATTTCCATATTCTGATAGAATTCTCAACCAAGCTTTTAAAATTAAAATCTGAAGTGATGTTTCGGCACCTCCAAGATCAAATCAGGTTTTGTGCATGTGATAAGCTATTCAGCAGGATGGCAGGGCTGCATGGTGCACGCTCGGAGCAAATGGCCGCCTACGGCCTTGCTCCCCAGCATTTGCTGCGTGTTTCGAGCAGAAGTCATCTTGTGTCACTGGTGGAAGGAGGAGTTCAGCCCAGGAGATGCTCCAGGTTGGTCATCAGCTCCAACACCGTCCTGCTGCAGCCGAGGAAGGATTCATGGCCCTACACACCCCCATGAAAGTGCCCCAGTTTCACTGCAAAGCAGCCATCCCCAAACGCCACAGGTCCCTTTGTCTCCCTTCTTTGTGCCTTTGCCGTTGCTTTGGTACCTGTGCAGCAGTACGACACACAAAATGAAGTGTTCTGTCTCCGATGATGATGGATTTTTTGTAGAGCCCATTTTTTGTCCATCTCCCAAAATAAACAGTGCACTGATCTGCCGGCAGTTCTCCTTCAGCCGTCCCATCTAGGCAAGTAATGCATCAGGAGAGCAGAGGCTCGATGTTGGCAACTGTGTGAACAGCTGATTACGCTCAGTGTTTTAGATGTGATCTAGATGCATTTTATAAATAAGTCAAAAAGTACATATCTATTGGTTTTACACTCTGAAATCTATGCTGCTTTTCAGTACCGCGTTATCTTACATGGCTTCCTACGGAGCAGGCTGCCATAACAGCTTGCCCTCCGATACAGCACAAGTGCCATAATCCAGTATTTGCTGTCATTTCAGAGGGAGGTATGTCAGACATCCTGCTTTGTTCAGAGACACCCAAAATTGGGTTTGGCTATAAATTTACTGTAAATGTACGAGCAAATTAACTTCTACTCAGAAATGTATCTAAAGCATTGTTTGCAAACAACTATATGTGCAGAATTTTTGTTTTCTGAAGAGAGAAACGTGCGAACATGCAGCCCAGGTAAGAATAATTAAATCCTTTCTGTCTGCTCCTGTTTTAAAAGATCTTCAGTGCTGCTGCAGTGGCTACAAGGACAAAGCTGCTTTTGCTGCAGAACATATCTAAATGGAAATAAAGATAGCTGCAAGTATATGTACTGTGCCGCATATGTGAGCTCTGGTCAGAATAATAGCTTTAATATAAGAATGCGTACTTTCTCGACAGCTCCTGCTATATTTTTGATATTCCGACAGGGATTCCAAGCACTGAGAATAAATCCCTTTCCCTATCCAAAGATACTATTCAAATGAAAATTTTAATTTAGACACACAGGCTATGATTTAAAATAATCTGTGCAGGTTGTAACAGGAGTCTGACCTTAATAAAACATTGATCTCAGTCTTATTTGTCACTGTTAACATGGTTTTACTTGCAAAGTAAGAACTGACTCCAGAAGGTCTGGTTTAAGCAATAAAGCAGGATGAGGAGGTTCCCTATTTTCCAGACTGTGGGTTTGTTTTATGGGGGAAAGTTGTATTAAGCCTACATTTAAACAGAAACTTAGCAGGAAGACAGCACTGAAAATAAACATCATTTTCGATCAACTAAGATTTAGGGGTTTTTTTGTTTTTGTTATAAGACTTTGTGGCAAATCTGCTAGGACTAAATATTTGTAGGTTTTGTAAAAACAAGCTCTGGTTTTTCCAGCTCCATCTCCGAAGTGTTTTCAGGACCCGGAGTGAACTGAGATGTTTTATTTGGAGCGGGAGGTCCTCTCATTGCTCTTGTCACAGCTCTGAGCAGTACGTCCCGACGATCGTCATGATGGTGGGCTCAGCTTGGGGCGGAGCAGGAGCTCCCCATGAGGCTGCGATGGTGCTGGCTCTGTGTCCCCCGAGGCCGACAGCTCTCGGACCCTTGCAGGGGTGATCTGGAGCTCTCTCTTCTGGAGAGGGCCCCACTGAGCTGCGGCGATGGCACCTTGGACACCAGTAAAGCAAAGCTGTGTGTGCATGTCGCTCCGTCGGCTAGTCTGAAGGCAGACTGTCTCGGTGCCGGGCCCAGTTCCTCACTGCAGAGACAGGCAAGGCACAGAGCAGGAGGCGAGGTCTGCACGGGTCTCCCCTGCTACTCCAGGCAGTCCCCAGGAAAACACCATCGTCCACTCGAGTTGTCTTCTTATGCAGTGGCATTGCCCAGGAGTCAAGGCATTTCTTCACCCCAAACGGGTTTGAACTCATACCTCCCATGTTCAAGAGGTTCGTCTGAGGCATATAAGATTTGAATCGTATTCTAAGCTGGTATTTTCCCATTAGCTTTCTCTCAGCAGGTTCCATGTTTGTCCGCATATGAACTAATAAGTGCCGTGCTCAAATTCAAACTCCCAAATTTTTCAAGAGGGAGAGAATCTGCTTTTACGTCCACACAAACCCTTGGTGTGTGCTCCTGCACCACTGTGCCACCAGTTTGTCACGGAGATTCCCAGTTTAAGTGGAAGCTGTTGAATAGCAGGAAACTTTCCTTTTTTTGCATATGCCAGAGGTAGGGAAGGCTTTGGAAGTCACATGGCATTTTTGTGACAAACACATCAAAATTTAATACTTCGTTATCATTGCTGTATGTGAACAAAAGGACACTATTTTGTAGAGTAAAAAAATCTGGTGAGTGGCATTTGTTCCTTGTTGTCTCTGGGAACTGATCTAACGTTGCCTTTCTGTGAGTTTTCACATCGTAGGTCTGCCACAGTAGCGCTGGATCATACTATGACCAATATGGATTGTTCCAGGACTACGCAAGGTGGTAGCTGTTGCAAATACTTTGATCATTTTACTTCTCCACAGCGTATACACTGCTTTTATGAAGACTTTAGAAAATCCCAGATAAGCAATTTTAATCGAAGAAGCATGGGTGAGAGAGTCAACCATGGTTATGTACGTGTAGGTGAGAACAGAAATCTTGCACCTGGTATGGGGAGCTTGTGCGTTTGTATCACCCAGCCCATCTGTTTATCAATATTATGATTGCTCAGGAAAAACTCTGCGTTTTTAAACCCTTAGTTTTGATTTTCATAGTTTTGTTGCAATTCATACGTGATTGGCAGAACTTTGGATATAAAAGCCTGCTTCAAGCGCAGAAACATTAGATCAGTCGTGAGATTTTATAGCTGCTACGCTTGGATCCTTTTCGCTTGCCACCTAATGCTGAAGCGCTGGGGATTCCCATTTGCAACTTGTCTAAAAAAACTTAGCAAGAGTTACACAGCATTTGCACGCTCTGCTCTGCGTGTTGTGCTAACCTGATACCACCCACAGTCTTCACGCAGAGCACAAATGCTGGGAGAGGCACAGTCCCGCGTCCCGCATTTGGGAGACGGGCGCAGAGCCCCGCGTTCCCGCTCCTTGGCGAGGGAGCTGTGCTGGGCACATGTTCTCTTCGAGCTGCCCGTACGCGGGGAGTCGTGCGCCTTGGCCTCGATGCCCTGTGTGGAATAGCCTGGTTTGCTGCCGGCTCTTACCGGTGAGAGCAGAGATTTGACGCTGCCTGTCTGAGTAGACCCTTAATTACGTTACTCTTTCTCTGCTCGCTACTTGTATAGTGAAAATATTTTTTCATTTCGGTGATTGAAGTCTCTGTGACGTCTAACCAGTGCCTCACACAATAAAACTGTCCGTCCTTTTATCTCTCCATTATTCCTTAAGAAATCTGATTCTCTATTTTTCATTTCATATGTACATCGGCTGAAAACCTTAACAATATTACACTGTAAGTTTTATCTATTTTGTGAGCTAGATTGCTCCAGTGCCTTTCCAAATAATAGCTATTTCTTCTGCAGGTTCTTTGCTTGAAGACTTAAAAGTCTTCATGCATCTGCAATTACCATCTGTTAATCCAAGAGTATAATCAATCTAACACCTCCATTGTATTGGAAATGGTTTGGATGTTTTCTCTAATTTAATCTCATCTGCAAAATTTGAAATGTAGCTTTCAATTCCATCAGTCTTGTCATTTCTATATGTGACAGTACAGTGGAAAGATTGAGTTCAAAAGTTCAGGCACGTAACACGTTTCTAAGATCTTTTTGGGTTACCTGTTATTTACGCTTTCTGCTTAGTCCCTCTCTTTAAAACCCTGGTAGTTACATTTGATGCTTTGAAATTCTATTCTGCTGTTCTTTTCTCTTCTGTTAATTTTTTTTTTTTTTTTAACAACTGAATCTCTTTTCTTCCATCCTGGTAACAGAAGAAATTAGGGCACAAGGGTCAACCACAGCCTTGGGTCAGTTGGAGTCTTTCAATGAACGTCACAGAGTTTTGCATCAGGTCCTGAAAAAGGGGGACAGAAATACCTGAGGTGGCATCTCCTCACCCTCAGCATGCCTGTTCGGGCAACAAGCTGAGACTGTGGAAAGCAAGATAAAATGGGCTACCTGCTCTCCCTCCAGCGCAGTGTGGATAGGTGGATGTACAGTATTTGATCTGAAGTGTTTCTGTAGTGTTTGGGGCACTTGGTATTCCTATATCCTACCATTCTGCCACCAAAATATTCACCTTCAGGCCAGTGAGCCTAATGTTCACTTGGAGATTTTGGTAATTGGATTTTTTGGAAGTATTGAATGTATTAAAATAGTCTCGATCACCTCTCTTTTACTTTATTTTTCTAATCTGAATTGAGGTTTCCTTTTTCAAGGCCAGCTCACTGCTGCCTGTAGAACCTGCACATGTTTGAGAGGAAACGTCTGCTCGCACATTTGGATCAATACTGTCTTTCCGTGGAACGTCCCCAAGCCCCTTTCATCCACAGGTACGGCAGCACTCTCACACCAGGCACCTGCCTGCGGACACCCACACGTTGCTTGCCACTTCTTCCCTGGCTTTTTAAGGAAAGACCTATTGGTCAGATTGAAGCTTGGCTAAGATCACATAGCTTCAGCCAGAAAAGCAGTGATATTCATGTTCTGTTCCCCGGGAGCAGCTGGGAATGCCTGTTTGAACAGAAAATACTGTCTGTACAAAAGCTGCCTGCCGCGTGGGGTTGGCCGGCAGCTATTGCTGCTATCAGATGCTTGCAAGGAGCGGGGAGGGCAGGAGGGAAAGAGGCAAGCTGCCGGCTCGTGGGTGACTGGCAGAGTTCTGCGCTGCCTGCTCGGAGCGAGAGAGATGGGCAAAGGGAAGGGGCGAAGGAGACCCCGAAGCTGCTGAGGAGTTGAGCCTGTGCTTGATAGTCTGTAGAGTAAAGGTAACGTCTCTCTACATTCCCACTGGTTTTGCTGAAGTCACTGGAACCTCTCAAGGACCCAGCCGGCTGCCCAGGCACAACTAATTGCAGGATTGAACCCAGCTGATTATATTTGAAATTGTCTTTGAAATGGTTAAGCCATTTTCTGAAGGTCCATCATGTTAGCGGAAAACTAGTATCTTTTGGATTATATTTGAAATCATCTTTAAAACGGTTAATCCATTGTCTGAAGGTCCCTCATGTTAGTAGAAATCTAGTATCTTTACTAAATCTATTTTTGTGTGATTCTGGGTTCAGAACAGAGCTTGTTAAACTTCTATTTGTACTGTTCATCTCATCAAGGTTGCTTATCATTGTTGCACAAGAAAAGGAAACATATCAAATGAAAAAAATCCGTTTTATAGTTGGCAAATGCCTGTATTTTGTCTTTGTATGATGTGTTGTCATTCATCATCTAACCTTGGGGAAATCACGGGCACTCTAACAATGTAAGAGGCCAATAAAAAAGAAAATTATTTCAGTAAAATTGTAGCTAGGGATATGTAAAAGAGAAATGCCCCTGGGTAATAAAAATTACCCATGCATAATGGCTGTGGAGGTTTCAAGCAGGCGTGCCGTATACAGCGTGCCGCACCAGCTCAGCTACGACGTCCCTGCGCACGGGCTCGGGCTTGCAAAGAAGACAGGAGAGAGTCGGCAGAACACGAGGTCAAGCCCAAGGCAAAGGACGGAGAAGCCAAGTACTTGGTAAGTGCTCGCCTGTCTTTACCTATCCCTTTCGCCTCTTTGTTGGAGCTGTCTCCTTTGATCTTGCCTTTCTCATTATTACTCTCCGCTGCAGAATTCGGGCTCAGTTCCAAGGTCGAGGCCTGCTCCCGCTGAACATCTCCCACATCCTTCCCCCGTCAGTCAGCCTGTCTCATTAGAGCCTGGCAGGCTCGCGCCGTGCGACGGCGTTCCTCGCTTTCTTCAGCGCACTGTAGGCACTGTGCTGCTCTCCAGTTAGTAGCTGGGTACATTTTCTGCTGCTGTCCCCTTTGGGCTCAGCTGGCGTAGCTTTAGGAGACTTCTTAATGTACAGCTCTTTAGTCTTCACTTTCATTTTCTGAGGACCTAGCCTTAGCCGTGGCCCTAAATATTCTGAAGCAGAAGTCAGTCTTTTGCAAGAAACTGCTTTTCTCGGCAAGTCTTGTTCCACCAGATTGCGATCTCGGCAAGCAGGGCGGCTCGTGGTGGAGGTTTGAAGTTTACTGGATGTTTTCATTTTATATTTTTCATTATTGTTTATTGCACTTTTTAATCTGGCTGACTCTCAAGCTAGTGAGAAGAATAAATCTAAGATTAGGGATAGGTCAATAGGTTATTAGGTAAGTGGGACTATGTCCTTCCTCTCAGCCAGAAGTTATGAGGCGGTAAGCATTTGACTGCCTTGGGCAATTGCCTGTCCTGCTTGTCTGACCAGCCCCTAACGAGCAAGAGTCACATGCATAAAACAAGTCACTGTTGACAAGGAGTTATTACAAACAAAGGGGTAGTTCTGCCAGCTAGCGCCAGGGATGTGGGAAAGGTCCCTGAACTTTGACACTGAAGTTAGAAAAGTCTTCCAGCAGCAGTAAGTCAGGGCTCTTGCAGCACATAAAGCTCTTTGCAGACAAACGAGTCCAGACACAATCCCTCCTCCTCTTCTACTGCACATTGCCCCAGTGACTCTTTGTTAATAGTGGTCTCCTTCTTCTCCATGTGCCATTTTCCATGTGCACTAAAATAAAGGATTCACAGTGAAGGCCAGACCGTTCCCCACAGCAGCCACGGCGTTTACTGGCTCCCTGCCTCCCTGTTGTCCACCACAGCAAATTCAAGCTTCTTGTCTTCGTCTGTGTAGCCTCTCACAGCTCCTAGAGTGAGCAACTGTGAGTTTCCTCTTGTAATCAGACTATTGCTGAATCAAGTCCTTTGTAGCTCCTTTTTCTGATATTAAAAGGGTTTACCTAATCCTGTTGGCACTGATATTCGAGCCAAAAATCCGGGTAAATGAATCCATGATGAGCTCTTTGCTGCTGTAGCTGGCTTCCTCCGGTACCAAGCTAGGTGGTTTAAAAATAGCTGGGGTACCAGTACGCTCCAGCACAGCCGCTTCTGTGCCTGGAGCAGAGACGTGCCCAAAGAGTCTAATTTAGTAACAACTTTGCTGATTTTATTCCAGCTGTGCCAGCTGTTTGTTTATGTGGATAGCCAGACAGCAAACACCCACAGAGTTGTTAACTCTGCAAATCTTCAGTAAGTATTTCCTAAACTACTGCTGACAAATTTCTGACGAGACCTTAATCTCTGTAAAATCTATTGGATGTTGTCAAAGCACCATTACTCAGCCTGTCATCGGGCCCGCTTTGCGGTGTGACTCAGAGATTTGCTTTCCCATACTTGCTGCAGAAAAGTGAAACTGGGAAAACCTCAGCCTCACGCAGCGAGGGAGGGAGCTGCGCGCAGCCCCAAGCCCCGGGCGGGCGGGTGGACAGGTCCGAAATACCCTGAGATGGGATTGCAGAAAGCAGCCTGAGCCTGGAGAGGTTTCTCCTTTACTCTTGTTTGTATCTTTGGAAACAACTGAAAATTGCCTCTTTTCAGTCTCGGGAAAGCGGCAAATGTTACTGCTTTTCCGCCCCTACTCCACACAATGCAGAAGGGGAAGGGTCGTATCACGAAAGGGGTGCTACACAATTAAAACATGCAATTAGTAGGAAGTAGAACAACACACAAAGTCAGGTGCTAAATTAGCACGGCCGTGCCATGTTTAATACTGCAACTGTTCTGCTTTATACCTGCTTATACCTCCTGATACTCAGTGTGAACCCTCAGATAGCTTCACTGGGGAGGGAGCTGGGGCTGGAGGAGAGCAGGCTGCCTGCTACAACTGGACGGCGTCCTGGGGCGATGCTGCTGCTGCGTGGCATCTCCCCAGTTCTGGAACTCAGTAAGAACCCGCGTTATTTTCTGAAGCTGAATTCTTTATCTCTGGCCATCATATGATGCCAGTCTGGACTAGAAGAGTTGTTGCTGTCAGCAGTAATGGTAGCAAAAAAGTTACCGCATCTTCTGAAAACGAAACCAAACCAAAGCAAAACAATCACCTCTCCTGCCAGCACACAAAGCAAGGACACCAGGCAGCAGTTCGGACAGAGCCCTGCGCACAAAGACGCCTGTCAGGGCTTGGGGGGGGGGAATGGCACAGCTGTAGCACCACATTAGTGAAATTGTATGAGCCTTTTTGTTTTCCAGGATGCAGACAGATGCCACCTGAAACACAGGATGCTTGGAAATACCACACACAATTAAACCACACACGTTCTTTGAACTGCCTTTCTGAATCTCCTTAGCACAAATTACATTAATACTGCTAATGCTGATGGAAGCCAAGTGAAGCTGTCCTCACAATAGTTTAAACTTGTACAGAATTAAAGGGTAGTTTAGCAAAACAGAGTTTTTGAGACGGCAAATAACTATTTCTTAGAAATCAGGTCTACATTCATGACTGTGAAGTCAAAAACAGGCAATGATATTTGAATTTAGAGGCTGGGCAGCACAGGATGGTGACTGTGGATATTATTTTGTTGCCCAAGTTAAATCTCACTGAGCCTAATTTTACGTGTGAATCCACGTCACTGTGCAGATACCTGCACCCGGCGTAACTTCCGCAGGGAGGCTGCCAGCATGAGGCAGCCGTGCACAGAGCGGCCAGGACACACTCCGGAGACGAGGGCTGAGTGTCTCTGCAATGACCGAGTCTTGCTCTTGTCAAACTGGTAGTCCTTAAAAAATGCCTGCAAATATGACCCATTTTTAAAATAAGTGTTACTTGGTTGATTCATTAGAAGGCGAAGAGGCGTATAACATGCTTAGTGCACTTTGTACTTTTGGCACAGCTTCCACTGCCTGGGAGAAAGGCTGTATTTTGTCTTTTGGGGAGAAAGCGATTGTATAAAATAGCCATTTTTTACAGTTCAAAAGATAATTGAATTCCCTGATTCACAAGCTCTTGGTTTTTATCTTCTCTGTCCTCTAGCCTGTTATTGCACAATCCCCTCTGCTCTTTGCTAAGCTCTGGGTTAGAGCTTGCTCGGGGGAGTGGGCTTCGGACACTGGGTCGCGTAAGCAGTCTGACCAGACCGAAACAGTGCTGCAGCTATGGGATGTCAGCTCTGATGAGATGATCTGATGGCCGGCTGCTTATCCCTCTGGTTTTACAGTGAAGCCAGGAGCCAGCTGGGTTAAATTTCCCACCAGGTGCGAAGGAGATTAGATGAGCGGTTTGTATGAGGAAGTCATGTGTCTCATCTTCTGCGGCAGGCATGGAGGGCTAGCCCCAGGAGCAGCTCTGGGGCACAAACACCGATGGCTTTCGGCCAGGAGCGGCCACACCACCAACTTCATGGTGGTGGTAGAGATGGCTCCATGGCAACCTGACTGTCGCTCGGCCCTTGTAGACCGACTGTCGCCGCACAAGGAAGGAAATGCTGAAGAAGCAGTGGTGTCTATCATTAGAGGGCAGTGTCAGAAGAAGCAGGTCTTTCGTTCCTGGCAAGGAGGGCAGGACTGATTCAAGCAGAAAAAGGAAATGTTGCCCATGCAAAGCATGAAAAAACTTATTTCAGATAACTCTGATATGTCTGTGTAAGAGAAAGCAATTTCTTCATCATCAACAAAATGCAGATCTTGATAAACCAGTGGCTTAAAGTTTTAATGCAAGATCTCGGAGTGGAAAATACTTTCCACATAACCAGTAAATAATTAAAGAGGATTTTCTTACCAAAAAAGTGGGAAATCTGGCTTTAAATCAGTGTGAAGATATGAATCATAATCTGCAAAAACCTGAAGGCATTAATCTTTTGAGAAAATATTTACATAAGCATATTATAAGCTTGTTTGGGGATTTGTTATGCACTGGGTTATTATGCAGGCAGTAATGAAAGAAAAATTAGGACTTGTAAACATGTTCTATATTACAACTGTACAATATATTGCAAGGGTTCAGGTAAATTTATGGTACGATGGGGAACTCGCACGAGAAGTGACACTTTCCCATTGTGCAACTGGCCGTACGCTCATACATGCAGGCTGGATGGAATTTTCTGCCGCACAGCACAGCAACTTCATCAGCTTCTTCCCACACTTCTGCTCTTGAAGATGGTGCAAAGCACCTTGGTTTTGCCCTTCAAAATACAGCCAGTGTGCCACTCCTCTTTGTAGAAAAAGGCTGTGCATTTGAAAATGAGAGGTGCTGAGGAAATAAATCATGAGTAATGCGAAGGAATGTTGCTCTCAGATGTGTCGACAGTAACGCCGGTAATGCTGTTGGTGTAATGGCTGCCGTAATACTTACTATGTTCCTGTCCAAAACCCAGTGTTGTAAAGTTTCACTACAGCACTTTCTGTAAAACTTACTTAGAATAAACAAAATGTCCGTTTAATTAGTAATAGTTATAAAAAAGAAAATACAGGATAGTGGCTTGTCTCTTTACCTGGCAATTAGCCGTGACTGAACTATGCTAACACCACACAGCACATTTTTTGTGTAGTACAAGGGCTCACAACTCTTAGAAAAACAAAAAAAGATTCACGGTGCTGGGCACTATGCAAAGCACACACAGCCAGGTGTAAATGGTGCCTTCGTGGCCATGGGTTAGCAAAAAAAACAGTCTATGAGCAAACAGACTGAAAATCATTGAGAAGTCTCTTTTTACTGAAGCAAAACAGTATGTTGCAATATACAAGAATTGATTCTTTCAAGCTGCTGGAGATATGAGAAAAACATTACAGAGATCATCTTGTTAAAAAACCGAAATCCCCACTAAAAAGAAGTCTTCCAAGCAGTTTTGATAGTGCTGTTTTAATACATTTTTATGAGATAATAGTTCCTGTGGCAGCAACTTACAAATACAGATGGGAAGATTGATTTAAATGGAACAATGACAGTCTACACTAAGGAACCGCAAAAGAACACCCCAAAAAATACAATTGTAAAATTTTGTAAAGACCAGTGAGTAGCTGGAGAAGCTACCTTAGGCTGTCTGATCCTTGACGGGCACACTTTGACTGTGCTAGGTTCTCTTCCTCTGAAGTGAAAGTCAATGGGGAAAGCAATGAGGCAATGTAATGCTTTACCTTTCTTGTCTTTTATAATAATTTAGTTCAAGCAGGCTTTGGGAAAATCACACTTTTATTTCAAGATCCAAAAGATCAATACAGCAATATGCATTTAGCGCTTGAGGGAAAATTTACTCAAAATTGTTTCTTGATGAAAATGCCAAAGGCAGATGCTTTTGTTCAATCTGTTACTTTGAAGGGGCCTTGTAATCTTAATTCCAAGTTAAAGACTTATGGCCATCGTATGAAACAAAGGCAGCAAATGTATCTTTCAGTGATGAAATGCTAGGGATCTATGTATAGCAGTAACTCAATGAAAAAAAAAAAGTATCAACACATTTTAATGTAGGAAACTGTATAATTACTTTGGACTAACAGCTGATTCTACAATGTATAAAATGCTTTCACTCAAATGCCGACAAACTCTGTCTGTTGTTCTTTGCCTAGCCAGTGCTCTCCCATCCAAGTGAAGAAGGTCACAGAGCATCTCAGCCAGTGCTGTTCTACCTTCCAAAAATTTGGGGGAACGATCAGCAGAAAAACAGACCAAGCTGAACTCAGAAAAATTTCTGTGCTGATAAACCAGCATTTCCTGTTATTTCTGGTTTTGTGATGGCACGTATAATACGGAAGCTTTCCAGATATTTAGGAAATCAGCTGAAACTTGTAGTGAAATCACATATCCAGCTAAGGATTTACTAAGGAGGGCCTATGGTGACCTTAGTCACTCAGCATTAGACCCTGTTCCCCACTTCACGTCATGACGCTGGCAGCTCAAGATCTCTTACGGTGGTACCGTGTTCTCGGTGTGGCTCTGTGATCCCTCGTGGCATCCCTGGGTGATCAGGTCTCTCACCAGCTGCACCTTCCCAAAGCAGGAGAGCAGCTCAAGCTCCGCACAGCAGTCAGAGATCATCTAGCTCTCCCTCTGGCACCCAGCCTGGGCCAGAGGGCAGAAGGGAGGGGGGAAGCTCTCCTAGCACACGCGTCATCGCAGCCGCAGCATCCTTCCTTTTCCCTCTGTTTGTAGTTGGAGTGCATCTGCCCCTGCTAACTTTGGATTTTCACCTATTGTACTGTAAAATCAGGGGAAAATAGCTTGACCTGTATTCACAATGGTTATGTAATTTTCATATAATAAAAGGAAGGTTTATTAACCTAACATTATTTCTTTTCAGCTAGGATACCAGAAGCTGTAAATGCACTTACTGACGGTGTTGAACTCTAAGATCCTGCCTGGACAGCAGTATAAGCACTTAAAATACGGAGGGACGAACAGCAATAGCAAAATACTGGCACCAATTTATCAATGCTCGTTCCTTGTCTAGGTTTAAAGTGACCAATTGTTACAGTAACTTTTCTGTTAATATTTTCAAAGTCTTTTCTGCCAGGTGAAATTTTCTGCCTGTGTCAGAAAATTTGAGTTGTTTTAAATTTTTATGATAAGAATAAAAAGAGCTTCTTAGGCAGTTTAGTTACTTTCGGCTACCTAGTACATAGCCTGAGGAGAGACAGCAGGTCCTACGAGCAGCAGGAGTACAAACTGCGTAGGAGCTGGGCAGAGATACACAGCTGAGTCTCAGAGGTGACGGAGAGGAAATTTTCCTGGGGACCCTCAGGGACTGTCCACTGCTGGATGTAATTCAGCAAGACACTGGCTGATTCAGAGCAAGACTGCATGACTGCCGTTACTCCCCCCTCCCCAATGCAAGGACAGAACAGGCCAGGGGACGCTTGTGTTCAAGTGCTTTCTTGTTTTGCTTTGTCTCATTCCGCAGATCTGAATTTTTCCTCTTTAAGCAGCACATTGTTCTATGCAGTGTTTGGATAATGGTTAAAGATTGAGAGCCCTTACCACGCTTCTGGTGTGCTCACATGGCAGATTTAAATCAGCTTTTTGACCGAGAATCCGGCCAGTGCAGAATCACATCACGCATTGCAGTGTTGCATCTCTCGTATGCCCAGACTGCTACAGTGGGGATTTTGAGGATGCCAAAAGTGCAAAACCTAGCCTGCAACATGAGAGAGGATGTCCTTGAGCACAGACAGAAGTCCTACTGAGAGATAAGTAACAGGAACGGTCAGTCGAGCCTTGTTGTAGAGGGGAGTGCTCTCAACTAGTCTTTCAGATATTAAGGTCTACCCCTGCATCGCCCCAGTTGCAGAGTCAAATGCAGTGCGGAGAGAATCAGAATTATCGGTCTGCAATAAAGCTGGTCTTGCTCCCAGTCTGGCTGCCAGTATCATTCCCGTGGCTGGCATTTCGACAGGCTGCCAGTATAGCCACCTTGCAAACGAGTTTGATTTGTGCACAGTGCAGAGGTTTCATTCTTTCAAATCCTGAGACAGGAGAACAGGACATTTTAGGTAACAAACAACATAAAACATGTTTGTTTTGGGTTTTTTTTTGCTAAGGAATGGAATCTTGTTTTCTGCTGAGATTTAATACACTGCAGGTAACTTTTCTAAATCTCAGTGATTGTTTTTGGAAGGCAGGTAAAATGACCAAGGGGAATAGATGGGAAAATTAGAATAAACAGGCAAAGAGACCCAGAAAACCCACTTGAGAGAGCAGATCCTACAATGCAGGAGACCTTTTCTATAAGGAGGGCGAGTGTACGGGTAGGCAACTAGGGGCTGGGGAGGATGAATGCCCGAAGCCACTAATGACAGTGTTTGGAGGAGTTCCTCGAAGGCCTCAGTCTTTTCTCTCTGCTCCTGACGGGAGAAGGAGAGGCACAGTGGGCTCCCCTGCCTTCCTCCCACTGATGTGGCCACAGTCTCGGCAGGAGGGAGCACCATCAGGGAACTGAAAATGGTGAAATATTCTGCTCCAGTTTACATCAAAAAACTTTTGCAGTCTGCATAAAGTGAAAGCAGCTCCTTGAAATTCATCAGCTTATCAATGGTAATGTCTAAAATGGGGCGTTGTCCATTAGTCTGCAGCCAAAAGTAAGCATCGTTCCTCGTCCACGGGCTTGTTCCTTGTCCACGGGCCATGCTCACTTGTTGTGTTTTGGCAGTTACCGGCCCGTGAGCCCTGGCCCACGAGCTGTTGGTTCCTTCGGGTAGTGTGTGATCCTGAGGCGACAACGGGTGAGCTGGCTGCCGGCACCGCACCTGAAGGCCGCTGTTGGACACCGTCTCCATCTCCGTGAGCGGGGCGCGGAGCTGGCAGGGGCCACCGCAGCCCGGCCCGGTGAGCGGGGCCCCGAGCAACCGCTCGCCGGCGGGAGTTGGGCGGTAACGGGCAGCCGTTCCTGCGCAAGGCTGGAGTTCCCCGCTCAGCTCTTCGCGGCGAGGCCTCCGACTGTTTCTTGGGCGAGCAGCCCGCAGGCGAGGGGCGGCCACAGACCCGCCGCCCCGTGTCGGACGCGGTGCCGAACCCTCCCCACGAACCGCCCCCGGTGACACGGGGCCCAGCCGGGGCCCTCCCCCCGCCGCAGCCACCTCGGAACGCGGGCGGAGAAAGGCGGCCTGCGGGGACCGCATGGCCGCGGGGCTTTCCGGCGACCCGCCGCGGG
>Ga0065711_1003085_pt1 | contig 29845 bp, 14 predicted proteins | sample Hoacrofraction12_FD_59098 | JGI IMG/M metagenome (GOLD analysis project Ga0065711, IMG submission 59098) | Hoatzin crop microbial communities from Cojedes, Venezuela - Epithelial fraction 12 v2 (version 2) | ecosystem: Host-associated > Birds > Digestive system > Esophagus > Crop | place... | reverse complement strand
GAAATGAAATGAGAGAAAGGAAATAGAACAATGAGATCATTAAAAAAGTACATACTTGAATCACTTGTGTCACTAAGTCTACGTTAGCTTGATCAAAGTGTCAATTTAAGTGGTACTTATGTTTCTTTGTGGCTTTACCTTTCTGTTGGGAACAATAAAAGTGAGGCACACACCTGGCTCTGGAGATGGAGGCAAATGGTTGATTCATTTCTACAATGGCTCTGTTAACTATTTGGCTGATGTGGCTGCTATCACATGATTGATAGCTTTACAAGAGGCAGCTGTTTACCCTTTTACTTCATGTACAGTTTTATGAGCAAATTAATACCCTTTTGTGTGCCCTTACAGAGTATGCAAAATGGTTCTCCTGTTACTTTCAGGCTTTCAACTTGTATATACAAAATGAATTTGAAATAATTAGAAAATACTTTCAGAAGAGTGTATGTGCCAATGGTTAAAATTATTTAGAAGTAAACAGCATCAAAAAACTCAGCTTTAAGGATCTTTTTGTAATTAAAAAATCTACTCTGGCTATAAAACCTAATGGAAAGTTTATGACTTCTTTTGTTGTGAACTAACAAATTAAAGCATATTGCAATGGTTTAGTCCAGCTTTGTCTATCTGGCAAACTTATAGAAGAAGCTCTCAGTTTTTACAGTGTATCATGAATGTTATTGAGATGTTGATATTCTGACTGTACCATTAAATCCCCATTGAAATTGCTGACACACTGTTTTGAGGTGGAGTTCTCCTACAAAGAAGTATTATTTGGCATACACCAGATACACCAATTACTTTCTTTTAATGTCCATGAGGTCCAACTACAAAGTACATGAACAACTGTCTTAAGAGCGCTATGACTATAGCTGCATAAGCTTATAGCCAACATCTGGCCTGCAAGACCCTCCACTGTAACTCATGGTCCTGTTTTACTTTCTGTAGACAGTTTTCTTTGGGTTGACGGAATAAGTATGTTGTTTCCTCACCCTCTTTGCAAATGGACCATGGATGGTAGGGATCTGCTACTTTTTAGGAACTGATTTTTCTTCCAAAAGCAACCATGCAACCTATAAGTAAGCTGGAGAGAAGTGACTCACGGGAAGAATAGTAACAGTGCAGATTTGGAAATCACCAAGTGGGGAAAGTCTGTTACAACACCGAAGGTCTAGAAAGTCGCTTCTTATTTAAGCTAGCAATATCAAGGAAAACTAGGAGAGCAAGATGTATCATTATACATGTTAAAGGCAGAACAGAGGTGCCAAGCCAGACCAGACATCTGGTAATTCGTGACAGTGGCTTTAGAGGAGGGAATTGCCAGGTCTGAGAAGAGTAGGCAACAGAAACGCATACAAGCTGAGAAGGTTGTGGGTGTTTGGTTTTTTTTATTCCCTCTTGCCTCTCTCCTTACAATGTTGCAAAAAACCTTTCCAATTTTCAAAACTTTTCAAGGTGGCTAGAATAGAGTGGAAAAACTCTTGCTTTGATTAAAAACCCATTTTCTGAAGTAAGAGGAAAATATCCAGAGAGATAATACAAAGTGTCAACTCTTGTTGCTGTACTGTAATAACTTCAAGAACTATTTTTTATGTTTTTCAACTAAACTTTAATCTTAAACAAATTTGGGTTGTATATTTGTTCTATCTGTTTTATATGTTATCTGTTTTATAGGTTACAGCCTTACCAAAATAATAAGTTCATTCTAACGAGAACAAGGGCTGAAATGGGTTATATTTACTCTAAAAGGGAAAAAAAATACTGTGGAAGGCAAGTATCCCTTTGAGGTAAAGGTCATTGGCATTTTTCAAACTGGATCAAATCATTCTTCACATCAGTTGCCTCTAAAATATAGTTTCAACATTTTTACATTCAATTTTTTATAAAAAGTCTTTTTCTTAGTATGTATGGAAATTCATGCATTTTTGCACCAAATGAGAACAGACTTCAAAGTGATGCTTCCAGATGACCAGGGTATTAAGAAATACAACAGGCAGGTAGATTTGATTAGCATCTCTCTATCTGACAGCAACCTATTTTGCATCACTAGGTTTTTCCACCTAATACAAACATTCTTGTATTGTAAGGGATTCAATGAGATTAAATAGTGAAAGTATTGCTAAAGGATTAGCAACAGTGAATCGGGTCATCTTCATTCGGATTCCTCACTGGAACTATTTTACTGAACACAGCTGAATCTGACAACAGCTTTAACTGCAGATGATGGTATATTTAGATGTATTAGCTTCCCAAGGAAACCAATTTTTGCACAAGTCCCCTGAATGTAAGTTTGCTCGAAGCTGAAATCACCCTGCAGGTGAAACTTTGGGTAGAACAGTATTTTGACTTTTTCAAAATTACTATCTCTTTAGAAACAACTTCAAAGCTTCTGAAAAGGCAGACAGGATTGATGAAGCAAAAATGCACAAATCCTTTAAGCCAGGCTCTTACAACACAGAAATAAGAACTACCCCAGAGAGTACATACAATTGGTCCAACTTTGCTTGTTATAATCCTGGCACTTAGGCTAAGAGGTATCAAATCCACGTTTTCAGTATTAGCCATAACTTCAGCTAGCTACTAGTATGCATATCTATATACAATGAAAGAAGCTCACTTTGTACCATACAGTCTGCAAAGTTAAAATTAAAGGATTTCAAGCTTAAGCATTTGTTTCCCTGTCGTTCATGAAGACAGGTGTCGGTACCAGAATAGTAGGTTATCCCAAAAAAATAGATTTTCTTATAAATTTTATGTCTGCTTTAAAAAAGCAATAGAGACTACCTTTTCTTTGAGCACATTTATATCACCTTTGTCCATGTTCCAGGAAAATGTTTGGTGATAATGCACTTTTTAAGCTGAATGTATCTCCACTCGATGAGTGTCGAGAAGTTGCTTTTCCACCTATCAACAAAGTCTCTGCTTCTTTTATTTCCATAGCCCTCTTGTAAAGTTCAGCTGCCTTCTCAAAGTCTCCCCCTTCATAGCTTTGAAGAAGAGTAAAACAAAGTTGAAGCAAACAAATAAAACATGTCTCTCAACTCATTTAAATTGAAACGCACACCACACTATCAACTAAGGGTACTTCTGGCTCTCTCCTAGTAAGTACACAAATCCAGGATGTCGTCTTTAATCCAATAATCTTAACAGTAATTCACTTTTACAGGGCTAAAGCATATAAACTTACCTTAGCACAGCCAAGTTTTTCAGAGTTTCCCCTACACGAGGATGCATGTGACCAAAGCTGTCTTCATAAATCTTCAATGCACGTTCATAAAGAGGTAAAGCTTCAATCTGCTTTTTCTTTGGGTAGTAGAAAGTTGTTTGTTACAGACACATATTATATTTGCTATTCTTTTTTCCAACACAGTATCAAACACATCTTATACACAGTATCAAAGGGGGAGAGACTGTAATGGGTTTTATATATGTCATGAGCTAGATTCTCATGGTAGAATCTGTCTAGAATATACATATTTAACCAAAAAAGGTGTTTTGAGTTCATGATACTGCTGACAGATGAGGATGATAATCGAGATTGTCAAAGCAATTGGTTTGCACTTGCAAATGTAATTCCCACTACTGTTAGAATCATTAGGGTCTAGACTTCCTAAGCATTTTTTAAAATCTCACTTGTGAAAGTTTTGAATTACCAAATGCTCTTTAATTTTACCTGAGGCAGCTTTAATACTTGTTAAAACCAGATACTCAGATTGCAGAAGTACAGAAAACAAGAAAACAATCTACAGCTCACTCCTAATGATGCTAAGTAAAGAATTCAGTAAGCTGATTGCATCTCCTTTGAATCTCATATTAGTTGTAGACTAGAAAGTCTACAGCATTCTCAGATTTTCAGTTACATGGAGTTCCAGTTCTTGACGTGGGCACCCTTCATTCATGGACATAAATTTCAAAGGATTGTGTTTCCCTCCGAGTCAGTGGTGGAGTTGCGTTCCATCATACTGCGATAACCGCTGTTACCACCGACAATGCTGCTGGGCTCTAGCTCTAGTCTTATAAAGCACAAGGGCATTTGGAATAATCTAAAGAGCATTAGCCCAAGTGTCTTTGTGAAATACCAGTCACAGCAGTTATCTGTTCCCTGCATGCATTTTCCTTGCCAAATATCCTTTCATTTTTCAGAACAGAACCTAAGAATTTGGAAGTCTTACAACATATTTCCCTTGTAAATGTGACTGAGTGTGGTATCATTTAGGTACAAATAATCAAAAAGCCAAAGACAGGAATAATAAGCAGGCAGGACATGGAAAACTTACCATTTGACAATAAAGGACAGCCAGGTTTACCAAAGCAGTTGCTACACTGGGATGTTTTGGGCCAAATGACTTCTGTCGAATTTCAACCGCTAGTTCGTACAGAGGAACAGCCTTGTCAAGCTTTCCCTAGAAATAACAGGGAAAAAAATCATTCAGTTGTGTTCTGTCAAAATGGTAACAGTAAAACCTATTTTAAACATAAAAGCATTGAAGAAGATGTAACTGTTTCTAGAATAAGGGTTTAACTTTGGTTACGTCATAGTTATATTCAGCATGGATTGTTTATCATGAATATTTATTAGGACCTAATTTTCCAAAATATTTATCATATTCAACTTCCAGTTAATGTGTTTCTCAGTTACGTCTATTTCTTTCTTTTTTAATTTAATTTTTTCTCCACAAGTGTCTCACTGAGAAGGCTGTTAAGAATTTTCAGTTGTACTTTTATCCAAATAATTTTCTCCATTTGTAGTTCCTCATCCTGCCATAAATGAGAGCAGAGCTTAGCTTTTGTCCTAATGGGCCTCAATTTTACTGGTGATATGGGAATGGGAATATAGCTGCCTAACTTCTGAGCAGTTTTCTGCTTCCTGAAGTGGTGTTCACACCACCTTCTTTGGAACAGCCCCAGCGTCCAACGCCATTTCAAGTAACTGCTGCTTCCCAATCACCACACTGAATCTTTGGCTTCTTGATTTTGGTTTCTCTAAGATAATCCTCTCATATTCCAACTAGTTTTACTATACGTTATTTTTCCAGCAAACCTGTTTTCCTCCAAATTTGAATCTGCTCACACATTAACTGGATATAATCCAGAAGTATGTTTAGGCTTCTATTATTAGAATGTGAATTCTCATGTTTTGCAGCAATTAGAAATTAAATACTACAAACTTCCATCGTGTAATAGTTCACTGTAATTGCAAAATTCCAAATAAAATTTTCTCCTTACTTTTTCAAAGCATTACCATACTACAGTTTGAAGATCATAATTCACTTCAAATAAATATTTATCTATAAATAACTGTCACTTTCTATATCTGATTCCTCTCCCTCATCTTCCTCCACTCTTCCCTGTGTCACTAGCTCACTATGAATTTTAATTTATGCCCCTACAAACTAGCAAAGAGCTGTCTGATGTAAATAAGAGTGCTTTCGCGGTTTCCAGCAGCATCAAAATTAGAAGCTGAAGTGAGCAGAGAATACGTGACCCAGAACAATTTCATGCACATAACAGCAGGTAACAATTATTGAGCAAAAATACAGAAGCATTTGATCCAAGGGATTATCTTCAAGGACACTTTTACCTTTGAAGAATGGTAAAATGTGGAAAATATAAAAGAAAAAATCTTGTCATCCTCATCTTGGTTCAACAGCTGGAAACCTTACATCACTCACACTGATGATATGGAATGGTTAGAAAGACCATCCACAAACACAAATATTCACAAAACATTCTGAAATGATGAAACACTGAAGTTTATACTACTGTTAATGTTATTCCCCATAGTGCACTTAGCAGGGGAGTAACTCATCTTTCGCTGAATCGACATAAGCAGGAGGTGGCTCTGCCAGACAGTTTATTTGTAAAGTACTACCTTCCTCACAAGCCTTCAAGTTACTCTCAATTTGACTGTAAAGTTCAAGGTCATTGTGTGAAAACAACTATTCCTACACCCTAAAACATGATTTTCCCATTAAGACACACCTGACCAAACTCTTGTATATGGATGTCACATAGCAGACAGTGGAAAAAAAAAATACAGCTGGGAAGAGCTTCCCTCACTGCCGCCTTTAACCAAATCAGAAATTCTTCATGGTGAATACTGAGCATGCAGGACACTGCAGACATTCTTCATAAACAGCTTTTCTTTAAGCAAAGTGTGCTTTGAAAAAGCTGATGGGCTTTTTGGAAACAGACTGAGGCTGCTTGACTATATCTTTTATGCCTGTGTGTAGAACACCAATAGCTGACAAAATTCCCAAGCTCCACTCCTTTCGGATTGAAGACTGTAACAACGCAAAGTATTACAGTTAATTTAGGCGATAAGAAAGGTAACAGGCTTGTGCTTACCATCTTTTTGTACAGCACTGCCAGGTGTTTCACAGTATAAGCCAGGGAGGGATGATCTGGAGCCAGTGCTCTCCTCCTGATGTCTAATGCTTTTTCATAGAGTTCCTCTGCCTTGTCGTAGTGCTTCTTCTCGTTGTACAAGGCTGCCAGATTGTTCAAAGACTGCGCACAGTCTGGGTGGTCGTGTCCCAGGACTCTCTCTCTCATTTCCAAGGAGCGCTTCAGGAAAAGCTCTGCTGTCCTACAGAACACATTTGTTCAGCAATATTTCAAAGCTGGTAACATCTGCACAGGCTGAAGTGGCTGTTTGAAACAGAACAAAGTCAGCCTTGGAAACTGCACAGATACTGACACCTGGTAATGGACTCTCCTTGGAATAAGCAAATGCCAGATCAGCAATTCATTTACGCAGTGACGAATTATACATCCCAGACATACTCCTGCCATACGTGCTAACCATAAGAATGTAGACAGAGAACTAGCTAATATATTCCTGTGCAAACCTGGAGCCCCCCTGTACAGGACTGAAATGCCAGTCTAGCAGATTTCAGCAAACATTACACTACCCCAACAGCTGCTCGTTTCTCTAATTCAACCTACATCTTCAGTTATGCAAGTAATCCTTCCTTACAGAAAACATTCTGCTGACTTCTGAGAAACTCCTCACAGCAGTCACGTACTCCCATGGATAAAGCAGTAGTGGAATGGGAGGTAACGGTTCAGAATACACCACTTCTTTTTAAAATAACTTTAAAAAATACAAAACAGTACAGGGCTCAGCAGACAGCTTTCAGATCAAAGGGGGAGAGACTGGAACGGGTTTTATATATGTCATGAGCTAGATTCTCATGGTAGAATCTGTCTAGAAGTGACAAAGTAGAAAAGAGTGTGTAATGCCACCACTCAAGCATTTCTCTATTGAAAGGGCTATTTTATCTCACTAGAGTAGCATACTACTATTCCATTACAGATTTACAGCAGTTCCTCCATCACAAACAATGCGTGATCCCCACATAATACTGGCAGCATTCATTATAACTAGGCAGTTTGTCATCCTGACATAAACACGAGTTCCGTGTGACACTACTCCCAAGAGGTCAGCTTAGTAAGTTGGAAAAAATCCATTTCACATTAGAGAAGAAAAAAAAGATCATTTATACACAGAACTGTAGGTTCAATTCTGGAGCTCTTAGATAAGTGTCAAAAGGTGTTCACTCTGTGTAAGGGCTAGAGGATGATGTGACATAACATAAAACAACTAGAAATGACATACCCTTCTGCCATTGATTTCATTCTAACTGCATCAAATGATCAAAAAATTCACATCTTGGACTTGCTGATTCAGAACAGAAACACAAGATCCATTAAAAAAATTACTTAAACCCTCACTAGAACAAAGTTTATACTTTTGCTCACCTATGAAATAGTGGAGATACGGTTACTCTAGAAGTAGGTTGTGGTGGACAGCAACTACACATGAATAATGTGGAATCTAAAATGATCTTGTATAAGATTATCTAGATATCACTCCTCTGTAATCAGTCACTTAGGCGTGACTTCATGAGGGCAAACTGATGGAAAATGCTATATTTCCAACAAGTGTTAAAAATCAGTTCCTTCACTGTGAAGGTCCTGCATTTGGCAGAAATTCTCTGTGCAGATCCTAACTTATGATACACTTCTGTAGTTATCCAACAACTACTGGTAATAGGAAGAACGTAAAAATACTTCCAGAACTTACTCTGTGCTTTTTTGCTGTGCACTTTCTTCTCTGAAAAGATTCAGTTCAGTAGAGTGGGATTTAAGGCAACTTTGCAATTTTCTCACAACACAGAGTTTTAGACTACTCTGTGGACCGAATAACTGCTTTGCACCTTTTACTCCTCTTCTTCAACAACCCCGCTTATCTTTATCTGCTTTTAGAACACCTTTGTGCTGCCCTGTCCTCTTTTGCCCTTTAAAAGGCCAACAGGGTAAGAGCCTGAGGATTACAAGCACAGCGAATATTTAGCTCATGATTTCTTGTAATACTGGCATTTTGAGTGTTTTTCACAGAGAAACAACAATCCTGCTTTTCAAGGATGAACACCACAAAGGAGGGTCACAAAATAGTGAAGCTGAGTAGAGGGGGTGTAAATTTTGAGGGAGAACTAGTATTTGCAACAAAGGCCAGGTTAAATTTAATTGTGCAACACCAATTCTGAATGCAAGAAATGCACTGACTTGGTAAATACTCACATGCTAACAGCATCAACTCTGGAAAAGATGAGTGAATTTCACAGTAAATAAAAACCAGTGGAATGAATCAAGGATGGCACTATAATGAGTATTTGATCATGCGTCTACATTTAATGCTAGTTTTCAATTCCTTGCTTCCATTTAGATCTATGAGAACAGTCAGTGGATGTGTCACAATTAATACAACTTACTCCAGATTGTTCTGCAGGTAATAGAGGACTCCAAGCTCATTGAGGGTTCGAGCATTATCTGGTGTATCCTTGCCTAATGTGAGCTCTTCCAATTGCAGGGCTCTCTGGCGCAGGAGAGCAAAGCCACACTACAGCAAAGCATAAGGTAGCGTCAACAAATCACCTTTACTTTTAAAGTGCACTACTGAAGACAGAAAATCAGAAGACTCAGTTTGGTGCCAAAAGGCGCACAATAATCCTACTTAAGTTCTGTTTCCAAGCTAAATTCTGCTTATTTACAATCTAACAGTGAATTTCACCAAACATGCTTCCAGGAAATTTAAATCACTGTGCTGTCGTACAGCTCTGTTTTCCCTGTACCATACATGCTAATTTGTTTGAACTCCACAGTTCAAATAATCGATTCAGATCAAATTCTTAGGTTTATAAGATCAAAATTAAAATCACGTTAATCTCCTATAACAAATGCCATATACAAATACATATAAAGTATTACTCAAAGGCTTTACAGAGATCTTTGTAAATTGGGCTGCCAAGCTAATGCTTACATGAAAAGTGAATTACAAGTAAGAAGCGCAGCCATTGTTACACGCTCCACCTATTCTTGATCTTTGCAGTCTTAATAAAAACGTTTGTGCAGCAGAAATTACAAAAATGGACAAAATCCTCATGATCCAAATTAATTCGTATTTAGGCACTGTGGGAATAGCAATGTTTTTCTGGCTTTCTGGCTCTGGAGTTACCAGCTTTACTCTTATAGTACAGGCACTACAAAACAGACAAACCTGTAGCTCAAGAGTGACAAGAGGAACTCTTTAGCTGAAAAACACAGAAGAAAAAATAGGAAAAAAACTTGGTACATCACCTAATATTATTACTGGGATTAAACACTGCAGTAAGCACTGTGTTCGATAGTATTTGTACGACAAATGCCTCGGTTATTTTGGAGAACAGCTTTTTACATTGACATTTTGACAGCCAGTTGTATCAACAATTATTCTGCACCCTTGAAACATATACATTCTTTTTTCTTTTCTACCTCTCTCAATTCCGTACCAGTTACACCGATTCAGAGTTCAAAGGGCAACTGGGAAAGCTGCTGGTAGGCTACTTCACTACCTAAGCCCTCAATTATCGAAGCATTTGGGCATCAGCTTACCAGAGATGCAACATGCCCTGCATTTTTATTAAATAACAAACATTTCCTTACCAGACTGCCTTTCCGCCGTGCTGCTTTTTGGCGTATTTTGAAGGACTTTTTCCTCAGTTGCTCAGCTTGTTCATACCTGAAAACAGTTATTTACAGTGTTAGAAAGAATGTCAAATGTAGCATCATCAGGTATTCTGGAAAGCTTCTAAGTTACCTGAACATACAAATCTGAGGAGAATTTAAGAATCCTGAAGAAATCCACACTTTTTGTCAACGACAAAAACATCAAAAATGCTTAGAACCAGACAATGCTCCTCCTTTATGCCTAACTTTCTAGAAGTTTACTAGAAAACTAACAACAAAAGTTGGCCCCTACTGGGTGGCCTGCTACAAGAGTACAGAGAGGATGCTCACGGTTGCATTGGAAGTTACGAAACTGAACCAAAGAAACATTCTGCCTTCTAGAAGAAAATCTTTGCTGTTATTTTTGCACCACCTCCACATGAAAGACAAATACCAGTGTAGTTAAGCTTACTTGTTCTGCTTTTGGTATAAGGTCGCAAGTGCATCAAGTTCATGGGCTACCCGAGGATGTTCAGCTCCATAAGCATTTTCAGAAATTTCCAGTGCCTGTTTATACAACTGTTCAGCATTTCCAAACTTCTTCCACTGAACATAGACTCCTGCTAGCTGGTGGAGTGACTGTGCCACCCTTGGGTGGTCTGGATCCAGTGCAGTCTCTCGAATCTCCAGAGATCGCTGCAGAGGAGCTACAGCCTGTTAACAACGAAGTTCAGAATATGATGGCAACAGGCAGCATCCTGTATGCTACAATAATTTAATAACTGCAACAGAAAGCACACACTGAGTTCTGCTTAATTTGCCTCCTTGCTGTTACAACAATCTCTAAATGTACTTACCTGACCGAGAAGACCTAGGTCCTTAAGAAACCGTCCCAGGGTCTCATAAAGATCAGCCAGGCAGATCATACTTTCCTCTCCCTCACAGCTTTTTTCATATTCTTTCAGAGAGTCAAAATACTCAGCTGCCATAGAGCTCTTATCTTTCCCAACCAGCTGCCAGTAACTCAGCAGTTCTGCAAAATGTCCCCTGTTTTAACAAGGAAATAAGAAGCTCATCTTATCTCTGATACCCCTCTATTCAGACTGATGCTAGCTTAGAAGAAAAGAGCCATATGTGTGAATTTTGTCTTTATGTTACAGCATCTACAGAGACAATCCATGGAGACTAATGCTGTTCAACAGCAGTATTTAACCCTTTATCAGCCCCCAGCTGTAACAGAATAGAAAAAACTGATGATTTATATGACAACAGCATTTAGCATTTCAGCCTCTGCTATTTAAGTTCCTTTAATCTATATATGTCATTTTCTGATTTATATTGACAAAAAAATACTTTGAAACATTTACAACTGCCAAAGCAGTGGCTACCTTTGTACCTTTTGTAAAGGTTTTGGGATACAAAGAGATTCAAAAGACACTTGTGTAGCTTTTGCTTATCACCCTGCTGTTGGAAGAGCCATGGAAGTTCATCTGCACTTCTCCAAGTCACTCGGTCTTGACTATTGAAAGAAAAGCAAATAAAAGTTAAAACTCTCAGAGGCCTAATAGAACTTGCCAATTTGCTGTGAAAACTGGGCAAGCATACAATTGCCATACCTGAATGTCTACACAGATGGACTATTGTAAGACCTATGTACTCCATTTTGTTACATCTTCATTTTAATTTCACCTCAGAGGGTGCTGGAACCCCCAGGTACCCCACAGGAAGCTGCTCCTCCCTCCCACATGGGCTAACCTGCGCCTGCTAGCAGGACTGCAGCCCTGCAGCAGCCCACTGTCCCTTTGTGCCTCCTCTGCCTGGCCCACTGTGGCCCTCTTGGTTTTCCACTGCCTGACAGTGGATGCTTGGAGGAGCAGTAAGCAATAGCCCACAGCTGGGACATGCTAACTCAGGACGGTAAATGCAAATCAGTTTTCAAGTTGGATATGAACTTGTAGCTATTCACATGTTCTACTGAAACTCCATTTGCGTATGTGCTAACTGCTTGCTGAATGCAAGTGGTCGTCTACTTCAAGTTCCAAGCGGCCTCAAATTTCCTAGCATTTACTGGGAGTTAAAAGTCCACATGGGGTCAGTTACCACAAAACAAATGATAACTGTATAAATTCATGCTCTACCTTTTCACATGGTAACTGTTTTTATGCCCATTCCCCTCCATAGATCTCAGTCTGCCCCAAGACTAAAAAGCAACACACCAATAATAAACTGCTAAACCAACAACTAGGGTTTTGCAGAGTTATTCTGCCATAATAATTTACTAAACTGAGTCAAAGAAGCTACATGAAAAAAACAAAAATATCCACGAGGCACAAAGCCTGCAGTTTCGCACATCTTGAGAAATTCTGACCTACCTTAGCTGCATGGTGAAATACTCCACTAGTTTTTGTCTATAGGCAGAAATAACATTTTCACCTTCTTCCATATACTCTAGTCTCACCATTTCCCAAGCCTGAAAGAGATTATAATTGAAGGAGAATGCATTAAATTTGTTTATTAAGTGCTGATGATACACAGGGCACTATGCAACATTTCTTTATGAAACATGTCTCTTGTTGTAGAACTGAAAATCTTTCAATGACAAAGGCACTACAAACAGATTGTCTTATATTAGACCAAAGCTCTGGTTATTCAGATAATATTCCCCTCTCCTTCAATTCTGCTTGTTTTTTGTGGAACCAGTGGACACATGGAGTTAACTAACAGATCAGAAATTTCTGAAGGTATGAAATGCCAGGTTTTCAACTGCTGAACAGTACTGACCAATACTGGTATCACAGCTCTAGTAGTTTTTGAGATGATTCTAACATCAAACCAGATGTTAATGTAAATGGATGAGCAAACACAAACATATCATGGCCTACCTAGCTAACAACAGAACTTCTCTAAAAGACAGCAGGGGCTTAGGGGGTGGAGTTTCACTTGCATGTGTTTAAAATAACAAAATTTACCTGGAGGTGCTGGAACTTCAGCAAACCACAGCCATATGTCAGCAAACACATTTTGTGCAGGCTGTGAACGAGCAAGGCTAACACTGCAGAAGACAGTTCAGGATAAAGTTCCATCAGCTCTGACTCACTCACACCATTGTGGCTGACACCAATGACACACAGTATCTACATAAAGCAGAAATATTATTTTACACAGTTAGCAGTATTTGCTGCAGAGTTTAGTTACACTGAAATTCCAAGAACAATACTGCATATAACTTTGTACATCAAGGGAAAAAAAACCTGCCCACACAAGCCCTTTCCTTTTTGTGTCCTCAAACAACAGTCCTCAGTACTAATGGATTAATATTCTAATAGATAAAGCACCAAATGGGACACTCTAGGACAAACAAATGGCTCCTTAGACTTTCCTCTAAAACACTGGGGGAAAATAACTCCATTACCATAAGGAGCTTCCATCTAAGTAAAATATGCTGAAGGTCTTATGCTGCAAGCACCAAAGAACTTCTAGAAATTATTGAGTATCATGTCCTAACCAAAAAAATGTTCCATACAACAGGGAAATTTCTGCAAAGGTAGGAAAAGGAATCAGAATCTAATAAGCGGTGCCCTGTATTCACGAGATACCATGTTTTGATTACATTTACTGCGCTCAATGTAGTTAATCATTGGATCAGGGTAGCAATCACCAAGGAAGTGCTAATTCTATAACACATCACAGTGGAAAAGTTCTGATTTGTTTTGCAAGATGATGACTTAGTTGAAATTTAAAACAAAGCAGTCATATGTTCTATAGTTATGCAATAGGTAAATAAAATTGTTCCTTCTATAGTAATAATACAGTAATCTCTGCATCATACATAGAAACCAACATAAATGTATATTTACTTTTAACTGAAGAAAAACACTCTTTACAGGAAAGAATGTACATTACCTGCACAAACAGGGACGCATTCTCTGCTTACCTCTCTCAAAAGACCTTTCTCTTTATCACTCTGCAATGATTCTTGAATTGATCTCAGAACAAGCCTGTACAGCGACACTGTGTCTTGACATTGGAAACACTGTTGAAGGGTTTCATCAATATTTCCTGTATTTCCAACACTGAGCACAAGATCAAAAAGGGCATGGTTTAGCATATTAAATTTGGCTGAGTAAGATGAATTGAAACTACTGAAAAGCTGTATCTCAAAAGTGCTCTGAATTCCTGCTGGGTTTAAAAGGTGCACAGCACCTGGCAAAATTAAACACAGAAGAGGTGAATTCCTGAAGCCACTTTCTGTCATCTTGTCCAATTTTTCTAAATAACTGCAACACTTTTATTAAAAAAAAAAAAAGTATGTTGCAGTGTTCTCTCCTCCAGCAGGAGTACAGAATAAGAACATCAGGTTGGATCAAGATAAAACCACATGCAGCTGTTTCATGTAATGCATTTACAAAGGATGTTTTCAGGAGCAATTAAGCATTCCAGGACATAAAACAGAAACAAAAAATAATGAAAATCAGTCACCCAGAGTAAATTATCAATCAGTGTATCATCTTCTGGGAGTCTCTAAATTAAAAATGCATCTTTCTCAACAAGATGAAGATTGGGTTACCAATAAGGCAATGCACTTATTTAGTATTCTCTTGCACAAGAGGAAATATTCATTTTCTCCACAGCAGAAATTATAGGGCAAAGTACCATATGCAGGATGTTAAACTGAATGGTTGTTGAACTTCCTTTTAGCCTTAAAAATCTATGAGGCAAACTATCTGGTACATCAGTAAATACAACAGACCTGAATTGAACTATTTAACAAAACAATGCCAACATTCTCCAAATACCTTTAAAAAGCACTGAAGCAACTGACATACCTAGAAAGAGAATAACAGAAAAATAAAATAAAAACAGAAGAGCTGAAACAGACAGATAAAACTATGTGGATTCACTTAGCATCAAAATGGAAACTGCACACTCTCTGATTTTTCTTCTCATTGCGTTCGCAGTCAGTGAAGGGGGAAAACTTGTATGCTGCTCCACTGTTTCTTCTTAACGAGATTCATTCTATGTTAAATGAATGTATTTCAAAATTCTAACAAACCTACTTGAAGTTTTCTAATCTAGTGATGAGCATAATAATTTCAAGATCATCTGAACTTACCAAGCAATCGTTTTGCCCAAGAGAGTGACATACAAAGCATTGCAAGTTGTGGCGGAACGACAGTGTCTCTCAAGCTTCTTCTCCTACAACATTTTACACAACATCTGTGAGCCAAGATGAAATTAACCATAGCAATGAAATGTTCACTGTTTGACAAGAAAGTAAAAGTTCTAGATAAGCTTCTATATGTAACATCTGAAGTCTATGACATGACTATTAGTGCATAAAATACTGCATGTTTTTCTGGCTATAGGAGCATACAAGTGAAAGTTTCCTTTTGAGTTTACGATGAAAAGAGTTAGGATCTAACCATTACATCTCTCAAGATGAGGATTACCTTACATAATCGGTCTCCACGGCAAAAAGGTAAAAAACATTTTTCCCCATTCTGCCAATCACTGTTACAGTATTATGCAATACTAAACTTTCTATTATTCTAAAATAAAATAACATGTTTACAGCAATATATGCAACTGCACTGTTTTTGTGTTAATAATTTATGCTGTTCCATCTCTGTTTCAGTTCTATGAACCATGGGGTAAAAACACTCAAATTGCATGCTACCTTGAGCAGCAGTATTGAGTTAGCTAAATATAATACTTTCTTTTGGCAGCTGGGCTTATTCCATCTTTCCATGTTTTCATTAAAAGTTATAGTTCAGTAAGGTACTTTAGAAGAACTGCAACAGACATACCTGCTCTTTGGTCAATTTAACATTTGCAGAGTTACATTCCGCACTAATGAGAGATTTAACATCTTTGGAATTCAGTGGATCAAGATGAAGAGTGGGCCACAATCTTTGGTAAGAGAGAACAAAGTCATATTCAGACCTTGTTAAATAGCACACAAAAGGAAAAAAAACACATAAAAGTTCCAGAGCTTTTTAAAGATTTATATCAAAGCAGTAAGTGAAGCTATTCCCTGCTACTGAGAAATTCTAGTCCTCACAAGTCAAATGTCCACTTTTAGCCTTCTCCTGGATATACAGTCATGGTATCATGGTTCTTAATGTGCATCTGACTGCACTTAATACCCTCCTTCATATAGTCATGTGCATAGATCCATCACAGTAAAACAAAAATCTGGTCTCCCAACAGCTAAAACCTGTCCTCACTGAAGTTACAATAGAGAAGATTTCTTTGTCCTCAGTGGTTGCAAAACCTTATCCTATCAAATCTGCAGGTCTTGACAAATCTGGCTGTCTGCTATTCAATGAGTAACTGTAATTCTTACCCAGGATACTTTGAAACATCTCAGCAATGTAACATACCTCCAAGCCTGTGGACATGTTTCTACATTCACTGATACAATCACTCTCACATTCACTGGCAGGGGATCTATCAGCCATTTCATATGCTTCTCAGCTTGCTTAAAAACAAATTTTGGTTACTTAATACAAAGGTTGTTCAAAACAATGCCAGAAGCTGATACATTTCATTAACTGCACAGCTTAGTGAAAGGAGTCTTAAATTCTCCACTGTCCTTAAAAAATGTTCATGATCTGGTTCCTGAAACAGTACTAAATGATCCATTGATATGTATCAGCATGACTGTACATTAAATAAAGCAGAGAGAATGCTATTGAAATGTTCACCTTAAAGAACAGGCAATAGGCTATTCACATGCCCAATAAGTCATCTCACAGCTTTGAATCTTTGGATAAATAATGGAACTGGACTGCTCAAAAACTAAGGTGTTAAGACAAATTTAGAAGAAAAAAAACCCACAACAAAAAATTTATTTATAAAAATTGAAAGACTATTTTAACTCGTCTGCACTTTTTGCAAAACAATTTTCTATATGGGCTCTTTAGAGGAAAGCAAACATTAATATTTCTGTTACATAGATATTGCTGAGCCTATTACAACAGTCAAGGTTTCCTTCAGCCTGACAAATGGCAAGTATTACGAAAACATACCTGTATTTGGTCAATAGAATCAATAATTATAATAATGCTGCCTTGATGACGTGCAGAAAGTTTTTCCAGCCAGCGAGGAAACTCTTCCAGAAGTTTAGCTGGATCCAAAGTCAGAGGTGACACTAACCAAGAGTGCTGCATAAGCTGTAGAATTATAAACATATATGATAAATTCTACCTTAAAAATCAGCTAGGATGGTTGAAAGAAGTCCTATAGACACAAGACGACAAAAAAAGAAAACCAATACATGATTTGGGGGCAATTTTTCTAGTCAAGTTCACACAGAATTCTTTCTTCCTGGTATATGCAGAAAGCTGGCATATGCATTACAAAGAATATTTATTGAACTCATTGTGTAAATTCAAGAGAGATAACCTGAGTTTACACAACGGGCAAGGAATTTCAAGACTTAAAGGGCTTAAAGGTTGTACACAGGCAGACTTCTAAACTACATGAGAAAATTGCACAGACAGCACAATTGATTTCATTTTTCTAAAGGTTTTAGTTCTGTGAGGTCCTTAGTGCCACCCTGTGAAGTAAAAAGCAAGCTCAGACCCTGGCACAAAAATACTCCTCACTTCTTCTCCACATATCTAACACACAATTAAAAAATAAATTAACATAGGAGAGAGACTAGTCTAGGAACAATATGGTGCTAAATGGTGAATACAGCCTCAGGTGTCTAAACACATGCACAGAAGAGGTACTACCTGCCTATCTCATTGGCCAGACGGCAGGAAATTTGGGGAGAAGCTTTACTGGTTTTATAAGCCATCAATACAGGTCATTGGAAGCATAACTGCTAATGCCAATCTATTATGAATATCCCAGAGATGCTATTTAATTGATCTGCATTCAGTGTACAGGATCAGATCCCCTCCATGCTATAATGTCTTACATTTGTATTACTCTTCACTGATGTAGAAAAAAATGTAGAAAATTTTATCTTCTGACATACACACACACTGGCATTTTCTCAAGATTCATGCAATGCAGGGTACATGTAACACTACAGCATACCTTTAAAGTCAGGCGTTTAATTATTAGTGCAGATTCTGAACTAGTAGACATGGGCCTCCCAACAAAGTGATAAAGAATTAAAGTGTTTGGTGAATGCTTCTGTTGCAATTGAATCCTAACGAAAGAAGTAAAAAAAAAATAGAGAACTTAAGAGACTATAACTTCGCAAATGTATCTCAAATTAACACTATCAGTTTTGACAAAGGAGAAACAAGTATCTAAGCTACAGGTGTTCCATGTTTATCCTACAAAATAGGGCAGATATTTCCTGAGCTGTAATTGAGCTTTTTATGTCAGATTCCATTTCTGCTCTCCCCAGTACTGACAGCCATTAACAAGCACCCTTCCTTGCACTGGACAGTCATGTCACTAAGCTTTTAAGAAGTAATGGCACTGTCAATTTATTTTTATGTCAGCAAGTTTTGTCGTAGCCTACAAGTGACCATAAAATGTATTTCTATGATAAATTCTTAGCTCTGATCTTTCCTTTGTTTCAATTAAAAAGACTCCAAAGGACCCCTCTTGTGTATCAGAGAAGGGCAACATTATTGAGCTACTGAAACCATTTACTAATGCTGTGCAAAGACAGATCTGTAGGGTGGTGCAGCTGGAGTCAGGGAAATGTTAAAGGCAATCCAGATGGAATTAGCTACTCAATTATTACAAATCTTTTCAGGATGCTTCAATAACTTCAGTGCTTTGTAAATGTTTACCTCTAATTAAACTGATACGATATTTAAATTGTAATGGAAACCTTTTTTCTTAAATTTCATTCACATACACCCAAACAAAAATTAGTTTAAACTACCATTTTGACAGAAGGAGAGATTTCCCAGAGCCTGGTCCTCCTGATACAAGCAGAGGTGGAATCGGTGCTGGTGCTGCTACTAGGTCATTTAGACGTTCAAAATACTATAAAAAAGAAACAATCTTTACAAATATTCCACTGTTTAAGGGAGAAATATAGTGCGTGGTATTGTAAACCATCTAGATACAAAATACATGTACAGATCTACTAAGGTAAGAGATTAACTACTGAAACGCAATATAATCCAAATGGAAATAAATTTTGTAATGGAACACTTAAACCACAGAATTTAGTATCCCTTTTAAAGAAAGTGTAAAATACATCAACTTTTTTTCAAAACTCTATTTAAAATGGAATTTTCAGTGCTAATAAATTGGGTTAGTGTTACTACAGTAAAGCAATTAGGTAATATGTTTGTTCAGGCTTCCTCACCCTCCCCGTTTCCCCCAACTATTCCACTGCATTGGATAGGGTTGCCTGAACAAAGCCTTCAAAGTTGGCATCTGCCATGAATGACATTTTAAGGCACTAAGCACACAAAAGAAAGGCTTTCTTTCACCATGTGAAAACAACCTTTCTTTTTATCTTTTTTCTTTCACTAATGAAAAGCCACTCTTCATCCACCTGGGAGAAATGTTTTGTCTGTAAAAGAGGTGGAGGCACATTAAGATACACATAGGTATTTTTTCTATTGATATTCTATTATTTTACTGTTCTAGAATGTAGTAAAGATGGCACAATCCTCCAAATTATTGCCAATACATAAGTAGTGAAGTAAAAGAATAAATTGTGCTAGTAAAATAGGCGTACTAACAATTTAAATACAATATGACAGAAACTGCATGCTTATGTTACATCATACCAGCGAGGAATGTTGTCCAAACAAGCTGTTGCTTCACTTTCCATGACCACTTTAATTTTTTTTTCCTACATTCATTATACATTCCCTACATATAACTGTTCCTGATACCGCCAATTTGAAATGTTTTAAAAATTTTATTTCAAGTGACAAGTACTGAGCTATTCAGCAGTTCTCTACTTTTCAGGTTCCTATGTTGTTCTCACATATGTACAGCTGCATGATGAGATGAAATCTTTTCATTAGTCATCTCCAAAAGATCGAACTTCAGGTGTCAGGAGCTTGGATTTCCTCAGAAAAAAACCCTAAACCAAATCAAACATTCCGAGCCTTTTCTATTCATGACCAAAGTCTACGAGGACACCCTACTTCCAGCACACCATTAGAACAGGAACAACAACTGCTTCCTCATCAATGTCACTGAACAATACACAAACTGGCACCTCTCCCAGAAAATACATATGCCACCTATATAAGACATATGGTTTCTTCTAGCCTAAGCAGTAATAGCCTCAAGGATGCTCTCAGACACAGCTTCTTCTGTGGAAGTACGTCTTGCCTAACAAGAGATGGAAATGAGTGATGACTTTCTCTTCATCCACATACCTTTTGAATCTACTTACTTTCTCAAATCCCAGCTCACATGTTGAATTAGAAGCCTGCTGAAAAGCTTCCATCTGTTCTTGTTCATCATGTGCATCCCACAATACATCACCAAAATCTTCTTCAGGAGCAGTGGACTCTTCCTTATTACCCAAATCCTTGCCTTCTAGTTCTGTCATTTCACACCCCAATACATCCTAAGTAAAAAGAAAATTACATGGAGAAAACTGCAACTGTAATTCTTACCAGTGCAGGCATATTTGGTATTAGTCTCAATTTCACTGTATATGAGTGCAGCTCTACTAACATCAATATGCTCATTTCCTTTTAGGGTAGCAAAGGAAATAAATAAAGGAGCAATTAGATGAAACCAAGTTAAGTCTGAATGCACAGGTCTCAAGACATAGGTTTTAGTCTTCTCATAGTGGAATCAACTCACCACAAGGAAGGAAAAGGAGAGAATGGACTATGCAATCTTTCCTTATCCTACAATATGGAAAAAGAGAAATCAAAAGAGAATTTAGGCCACAAATAGATTCCTCTCCCCTCATATTTCTGCTTCTGTCCATAAAAGCACAGCTCAGTTTTGGGTTTTCTTTTCCACTTGCAGATTTCTTTGCTTGCCAGACATTAATGATAAAACACAAAAAGACCCATTGAATTACATCTAAGAAGCATATAGTAATCACACTGACATCATTTAAGATCATAAATCAGAGTGATGCCTGAGCAAGCAGGTTTCAAAGGATCCCTGAAAGCCAGAGGGAAAGGTTTTCTGCAGGAACAGAAAAAGCTGAAATGCATCAAGTACTTCACCTGCTTAATTATCTTTTCCACACAATTATAGATTTCATACGCTCCTTCCTCCACACCTCCAGTATGATCAATCATCTGAAAAAGTAAATGGCAAAGCAACTCTGAACCGCGTCGGGAACAGTATTTAGGACTTCCAACAAAAACATTCTGAACACATTGAAATTCCAGTCTTGCATTCCTTAGGTAGAACTCACTTTGCCTAAGCTTTTAAAAGTTGGACATTTAGTTTCAGCTGTTCTCAACAGCTCTCGCTGCAGACAGAAATAAATGGTAAGTGATCTATTTTCAGATAGGAGGAATCTCTCTGGAGGTACATTTCTTTCTTTTCAGTGGCTTCACAGGCACCTTAGATAAAGAACTTTGCCACTTAAACAGCTAAGCACAGGTGAGAAATCCTATCCTTATAGCACAGAGATTTTTTTTCCAGTGAAAATGCAGTGGCTTTTTTCTCCCCTACTAATGAAAATTTCATCACATTCATAAATTTCAGCTTCATCAACCTGCGCATATAATGAGCATCCAGAGCAATGAGTGTAAAGCAATTTGTCCTAAAATCTGGGACTACTAGCACTCAACGCTGTTTATAGCAGGAAATAAACCTTTTAAAATTCAGGTCCTTGAAATGCCATACCTTCGCTTTGTTCATGTAAGAAATTTGCTCGATTAACTGTTGCACTGAGACTGAACTGACTCTGCCATCCTCCTTTCTGTGGTAAATTAGCCGGGGTTTTTCTTCTGAATTTCTCAAGAAGGCTTCTTCACAGTCCTCCAACAAACAACTAGATTGGAAATCAGCATTCTTGTGCTATATTACACTGCTGTAGTAAACAGTTCAATCAACATAAGCTCCGAAGATGGGTTTCACTGCAAAATCTAATTCAAAAGTCATATCTATTTACAACAAAGGGCAAGCAAATATTTCACTAGAGAATTTCAGATAAACTCTGAAGTAAGGACAAATTAAGAGAGAAACTTATGCTACTTGTACCAAAAACATTAAAACCATTTATTAATGTTTATGATTATTGCTTTGTAAATTAAAAGTTGATTTTCCTGTCATACCAATATGCAGGTGAAAGGTAATTGCCTTGCATGGAAAGAACATGGATTCACACATGATTAATAAGCATCACATATACACTCTGCCATCACTTATTTCAAGGCTCTGTTCAATTCCTTGACCTTTTTAGGAAAAGTCCTTTAGTATTTGTCAGATGTAGGATGGTCTTTTAATTTATAGTAGTTGAAAAGGAGAATTACACACCTCCAAACTCAAAAGCACTTTGTATTTGTATATGTGAATAATATCCATGGGTATCAATCCCAGCAGTCTACTGCTTGTCCCACAGAAGGAACCATACAGCTTGGGGTTGCTGACAATAGCAGACAGGATGTCTCAAATATTATGTTCTTTATATGAGCACTACAATTTTCACCACAGTTTTTCTAAGAGAAACTCTCTAAATGAATACTGTTGGCCAGAACAGTCATTTGTGGGTTTTTTTTTCTTGCATANTTTATTCTTAAACACTTGTGATCCACAAACAAAAAACTGGATTATGTGGCAACAGCATTCCCTTGGAGTGCCATCATACCCTCTTTCTAAAAGCATAAATGTATGGCAGCTCTAGTCCGATTCCTCTATGAAAACAAATCAACACCTTCTGTGGCACCTGGCTGTTCCCTGAAGCACTCCACTGTTGCAAATCTTAGCTACAGGTGTCTTAAACCAGTCCTTAATTCTCTGCGGATAGATATTTTATTTACAGAAACAGGAGGTCTAGTTAATACAAGAGCTCTAATAATACAACAGCATTTGAAATCCCTGGAGTTCAAAATCTACCCCTAACATGAAACTTCATGCATACCAGTATTTTCAGATTTTTGCATTCATACAGACATTTTGGAATGACAACTCTGTGATCCTTAATTTCATCTCTTCTAATCCCTTTTTCTCTCTTCTTCAGCAAAGTCCACCCCTCCATCCCTCAAACACCAAAACCGAACTCCGCCCAAAACTCCCAAATGCATAACAGACCCAGTCCTAACACAATTATAGAAGTATCGCTAGTTTGGTGTTTTTCATTTAGTAAGTTATGTTTCTTCTTCTAGAATGTTAGGAAACTACTCACTGAACAAACAGAACACCCTGCATCACCATTTGTCATAAAACATCATGACTTCAGTAAATTCAGCTGTAGAAAGCTAGCGTAAGGCACCACACAGGAGAGCCACAAGATCAGTCCAAAAAAGAGCCAGAGACAGAAAATAATACGTGACAGAATAAAATCAAAATACTACAGACTGGTGTAAGGCTAGGTAAGGAAATGAAAACCACTTGAGAATATTTACACCAGCCACCTTGAATTTCTAAGACTCCAGCAATATGCACAACAGAGAACTCCTCTTGGGAAGTAAAACATTTCTGCATTATGAAGACATCTTTCCTACTGTATTCTAAGAGAATCTGTAGCTACAAGAAAAAGGAAATGATACAAAGCTGATATACTCTCTTAACTGTCTGCACTAGCAAACCTAAAGTTTGAAGGAGTATCACTTACAAGATACTAGCTTAGGAAATGTACTGAGCAAAGCATCACATACATTTTAATAAACTATGCACTCTGCATAAATTACCAGTTTCCATTTGCTTTACCAGTCTGGAAAACACTTACCTTGGCAAAGTTAAATGCAGAAGCAAAATGACTAATGAACTTTTTTCAATTTCCCATTTTCTTACATCCTTAAGAAGCCTTTCATTTCCTGCTGGAAAATTAACAACTTGAAAGAAGTACCCCATTGTTTCACAGATTCTTTGAAGTTTTGGTGAGTAGCTCTGAAAGCAAATTTGAATAACGGTGCTTTATTACTAAATCTGCACTAAGGACTTACTAGATAAATCTCAGTTTCTTTTCACTATGCAGCTTCTTTCCTTGAAGTCACTGACAATACTTTCACTGACTTAACTGAAATCAGGCTACTCCTACTACAGCTTTCAAGAAATATTAGGCAAATTTCTGAGTAAGTCTTATAGTGGAAACAAAACAGCATATAAGTTAACATAAGTTTGTGAGGTACTCACTCCAACAAAGATGTCAACTTCTGGTTGAGTCTCATCAGTACTAATAATAAAACATCTTACTGTGTTACTCCACAAAGAGTGGGAAAACAGAGGAGTAACCTGTAATAAACTGGCAACAGCAGCATCCCAATCATCTGCCAATGAGAAGAAACCAAAATGAAGTCTCGAGATCTTCACATCCAATTACACTGCATAACAGATACACCATCATCTCTTGATATCATGAATACTACATCTTATTTAAAATATTAGTAACATTTTTACTTGATTATTTTTATTTTAAAAATTTAATTTAGAGAACATATATCATCTGATAATATCATATAATTTGATAAAGTGGCAAAATAACAGTGTTAGATATATTCATATTATCATTTCCTTCAAATAGGATTGATTAAATATATCCACAAAATCAAGCTGATAGTTGTAAAATAAGTAAAAATATGCAGGAATAATAAAATCACTCATAATCAAACATTATGTTTTTCCTCTAGATCGATACATATTTCAGTTAGACCAGATGAATAAACGACAGCAAAACACTGTGAGAGCTTCCTCTTCTTGAGATAAAGTTCACTGCTTTTTGTAGTACCTACCGTATGTCAGTTCCCTATAGAAGCAATTTTAGAGCTTTCTGTAGTACTGTATGTCAATTCCCTATAGAAGCAATTTTAAAATTTTCTTAGGTTCTTCGTTTTGTAGCTGGTCACTCTTTCAAGATAGGAATAGGTTGTCCTTTCAGTACCACATGGGATGATGAAAGGCTTAGCGTATGAAGGTGGAACCATCTCAGAGCAGACCCTCCCCTCCCCCTCTGCAGGCACAGACTTCTGAATCAGAGCCTGAAGGGCTGAAGAAAAAAGGGACAAACTGCCAGCAAAGTCAACTATCTGCAGACGGGGTTCCAGGGCCAAGGCAACAGTGAGGGAAACAAGAGCACCAGAAGACAATATACAACAGGCCATCTGGGAAACAAAGTTCAAAAGCAACAAATAAGGACAAGAAAATATCTAACACTGATTCACATAACAATGCCTGCATCCTGGTCTTGCAATCAGATTTCCACAAATGGCCCCTCATGCAGAATCAAAACCCATGCAAATCCAATGCAAAAAACCAGGGATACAGTTTATTCTAACACAAATGTAACGTTCATACTCAGGAAATAGAGAATTTGAATACAAATGGAAAAAAAGAATGCCGGCAGATATTAAAAGAAAGATCACTATCCTCCTTAGTCAACATAAGCATGGTATTTGGTTTACTCACAAGGAAGCAAATGGTATTTGGTTTACTCACAAGGAAGCACCATTCACTACTGTTTGCTAAAATCACTGCTGCACATACCATAGTCACCAAATATACTAAACATAATTTAACACATACAGCTACAGTTCCTTTTATATTTACAAAGAAGAATTCCAAACAACCCTTTAGTCAAGTTACCCAAGAATGGACAGAAAAGGAGCTAAAAACAGAATTACTTAAGAATGGATAGAAAAATGACAGACGCCTATAATTCCAGCAAAACAAACCATTACTTACCCCTGTTTATATTTGCAAATGGTCCCTCAACATCTATGGAACTATGAGCAAATTCAGGCCCTCTGAAAGACTGCTGAAGTTGCATCATACTACCCATGGATGGCTCACTTCCCAAAGCTCCACCATTCCAGTATTCAGATTGCGCCCCAGTAGCTAAGAATTGGAAAACAAAGAAAACCCTCCTCATTGTCACTAAACAAGGCAAATTATCAGTCTTAAATACTCCAGCTGAAACCTTCCGCCACATGCCACTGATCATAATTTTTTCTCCTTTAGCAGATTTGCTCACACCTCTGTGTGCTGTAGTTCTAAATGGGCGCTTGTCCAAAGTCAATGAGCCATGCTGCTCTGCTAAAGGATGAGCTTATTTGCTAATATTTGTTGTTATATAGATTGCTCACATCTGTTGGGTTCAAATGCTGTCTTGCATTACAAATCAGGAAAACAGTTCACAGTATTGCTGCAGTCATTTGTGCATACCACAAAATTGACAACTTTTGTTCAGGAATGTTCCAGCACTGAAAAAGCATGAAGGGGCTGTAGGTCAGGATTCAAATATATTCTCTGCGCTGTGTGAAAGAGCATTCACAGTATCTCTTCATAATATGCTTGGATTACTCTTCTGCCAATCAATATGCAACATACAAGACACTAAATAAATCTTCCATGGAGAAAAACAGGAGATTGAAAAGGACTTAGAAAAGTTAAGTAAGGAAGTATGAATTCAAAAATTAATTTAACACAAAAGACGACAGAAAAATATATAAAAAAGAATAATACTATTTGTACCACTAAAGTTCATCAAATGTATAATTACTATGCAAAAAGCCAATCACTGCATTCTGAAACCTTTCTACTTTTACAGATTGCATACTTACACTCCTGCCAAGATGTGACTGTTGATACATCTCAATAAGCAAAACAAAGGTTAAGCAACAGCACTTGCATGCAGTTTTTCCTCAGTAACCCTTTACAGTGCAAAAAGTAATGGTGGCCATCCTTAATAGTGTTAAGGTGCTTCCAGTCTGCTACAATTATTGCTCTATTTCTAATCAGATACAAAGTCAGAGGACTGATCTCATACCTATCTGAACGCTTCCCATGTTATCAAATACCACTTACAGCATATACAAGGTTTTGCCTTCTATGCCATTATGTTAGCCAAGGCTCCCCTTTCAAAAAATTCTTCAATAAAATGACTCTTTTGGTCAGTTCATATTTGTTAAATATCTAACCCTGCTATTCTAAAAAGTACAGCAGCCGAGACTGGCATACTTCGTCATCCATAGACAGTAAGTCTAAGATTCCCTCTAGTTTCAGGTGTGCTTTGTGGATCCTTGGCAACACGATCTCTCAGATCTAGAATCAGAAAACTCAGAAAAGACTATAAAATCCAGAACTGTTCATGGAACAATTTTTTCAAAATGTTCAAGCCAGTGTGTCTAGACAGTGCTCTATTTTCTTCATCTATTCATTCATAAGACCAGAAACATGGGGTTCCCACAATCCAAGCCAAGTTTGTAAAGTCAGCTGCTTTTACCCTTTAAACTACTTCATGTTGCTTTTCACCTGGATTAATAAATTTTTTTTCAAAAGAACATAAATACTTTCTTGTGCATTACTATTCAGAGACTTGAGTCACGTTCCAACACAAAATGCTGGTGATGAAATTCTCACCCGTAACATCTGTACAATTATCGTCAGAATCAGACTCTTCGGGATCAAACACTTGGATTCCCTGGGCCTGCAGTCTCTGAAGTTTTGCTTCTAGCTCTCGTTTAGCCCTCAGTAAGTCCTGAATCTCATTTTCTTTAGTTTCTCTAAAAATCTACGAGCAGGAAAGAAAAAAAAAAAAACAAACAAACAAACCATAAATCTTTTAAAATTCAACATCAGTTCCTGAATTCATGTTATCTGCTTTCAACTGGAAAAATAAATTTCTAGTATTCATTTAGCAGGCAATGGCATTAAAATGTGAACAAGAAGCCATCAGAAGCCTCAAAATGAGCAGGAAAACATAGTTTAAAATTTTATTTTTTAAAAAATTTTACCATTTTAAGCCTTAGCATACTGTTCTGAAAGTTAGAAGTCTGCATTAGTATGGGAAGTTTATTAAAAATGGCAAGTAACTTTCTCCACCTTTTAAAGTTTACTGTCTTTTAAAATCACCACATGTAATAATTTCTTTCAAAGATTCCCTTTTATTCTTCCATGTATTTATATTTACGTGCAATCTTGTATTTACTTTTTGTTGTTGCAGAAATTTAGATTTCCTAAGATAGTAAGCAATCAAGCATCTCCAGCTTTCCTATTTGTAAAATATTACCATCATATGGGGAATAGAACACGAGCTTAGTCTCATTTTCTTAAAAAAGGTCAAACCCAATCTTCCTTTTACATATCTGCCAAACATTAACATGTGTTACAAGAATCAAGAATCTTGAAAACAGTGCAAAATCAGGACCTATTGCCCTGTTTTGGGTAGTAGAAGTATCATCATCTGCAGCAAGGGAAAAGCAGAAGCATCAGCTTAGTCTTTCAAGTCATCCCTCCAGAAAGTGCAAAGGCTTTTGTCTTTCACTGGCTATCCTATTTTAACACCCAAAACAGATGCACTAATACACATTTTTCTTTAATGCAAGCTAGAAGCGTTAAACATTGCAATGCTATATATAAGGTTTATTCAGAAATACTGGAATTCTGTGTTTATACATTCCTTCAGCATGTGTCAGTTTGCAGCTCATGCTTTCTTGTCACTATCAAATATGAATATATTCCTGTGATCAAATAATGCAGGAATTTAGTTTAAAATGCCTCACCACATATTCTCCTTTTAATATTTAAAAGTTATTTTCTATTTTTTCCTCAGTTTCACAGAGTTTTGGTAGGATTATCTTAAAGGAAATAGGTAGCTACAGCTATGATACTCCATTTTTTTTTTTAAGAAGAGGTCCTTATTAAAGCTATTGGAGAAGAGCTCACTGGGGGAATGTGACCAAGTGACATCTATCTTCTTTTTGGTCATTTTCCCAGGAATACAAAAGTCAAGCCATACCTTGAATTGCCTTTTGACCTTGTCTCGATCATGTTCAAAAGTAGCAGCTCTCTCCATGGCTTGGTATTTAGCTTCTAATGCACTTTCTTTCTCTCTCAGTATTTTCTGGTAAGTTTTCTGAAGTGCCTGGAAAAAATTAACACACCATTTTTCTGAGGGACAGTGATCGCTGATAAAAGGTTTTACATTACTTTTCAGGTGTTGACTACAGCAACGCTACCCCAGCACCCTCCATCTCTCCTCACTCGAGGGAAGGGCCGCGCCCCGTGCGCTCCCCGTCCCCCGAGGCACACCTTGACTGCACCCCGATGGCTCACCAGGGCGCGCACCATTTCCCCCGCACCCTGCCTTCCTCGGGAGGGAAAAGCCACCGCACCCACCACCTCGCCGCCACAGCTTTACTGGGAAGTGGGACGAGACCTTCGCAGCCCCACTTCGCCGCTCGGTCCCCTCGTTGGAGAGGGCAGCGGGAGCTACCTGCAGCTCGGCGCGCAGCCGCTTGTTCTCCCTGTCCAGCTTGGCCTCCTTCTTCACCATGGAGGCCACCTCGTTGTTCTTGCTGACGCGGAAGATCTCGTACTCCTTCTTCAGGCGCTCGTACTCGGCCACGCACTCCAGCTCCTGCACCGAGGCCGTCGACTTGAAGCTGGCCCCGATGAGGCCGCCGGGCCGCGAGGCCCCAACCCGCCGCAGGGAGCCGCGCAGCAGCCGGGCCTTGGGCTTCACCTCCACCGGGATCTCGCAGGCCTCGCCGCCGCCGTACGTGTCCTCGATCACCTCCCCGACCCCGCCCGCCGGGCTCACCAGCGACGACGCCGTCCCCATGGCCGGAGGACGCCGCAGCCGCCCCCACTGTCGGGTGAGGCTTTAGCACCGAGCGGAGGAGCCGGTGACGCCGGCGCGCCCGGACAGCGGGGACGTGCCTGAGGCAGAGCCTTCCCGGAGGCGGCAGCTCCCCGCCTCGCCCCGGCCGGCGCCCCTCACCGCTCCCCCGGCCCGGCCGAGCGGCAGGGCCCCCCGAGCCCGCGGGCCATGGTCCGC
>Ga0065711_1031374_pt1 | contig 29846 bp, 12 predicted proteins | sample Hoacrofraction12_FD_59098 | JGI IMG/M metagenome (GOLD analysis project Ga0065711, IMG submission 59098) | Hoatzin crop microbial communities from Cojedes, Venezuela - Epithelial fraction 12 v2 (version 2) | ecosystem: Host-associated > Birds > Digestive system > Esophagus > Crop | place... | reverse complement strand
CAGCCTGCTCCAGTGCTCCGTCACCCTCAGAGGGAAGAAGTTCTTCCTCATGTTCAGACGGAACTTCCTGTGCCTCAATTTGTGCCCATTGCCCCTTGTCCTGTCACTGGGCACCACTGAAAAGAGTTTGGCCCCATCCTCCTGACACCCGCCCTTCAGGTATTTGTAAGCATATATTAGGTCCCCTCTCAGCCTTCTCTTCTTCAGGCTGAACAAGCCCAGCTCCCTCAGCTTCTCCTCATAGGAGAGATGCTCCAGTCCCCTCACCATCCTTGTAGCCCTTCTCTGGACACTCTCCAGTAGCTCCTCATCTTTCTTGAACTGGGGAGCCCAGAACCGGACAGAGTACTCCAGATGGGGCCTCACTGGGGCAGTGTAGAGGGGAAGGAGAACCTCCCTCAGACCAAATACAGTGTTTACGTTTTCTTTCACATGGTACTTAGTAAAATTTCTTTCTGTTACGAGCTTTGCATCATTGCTGACTTTCTACAGAAGAAGCTTCTCATTGCTTTATTTGCCCTAAGCAGGTATTTTTGTTGATTTTTAGTCTTCTGTTTCCTATTTCCTTTTCTCCCAGTTTTGGCAGTCTCTGTTCATTTTGTGACTGGTAGTTGTGACCTGTTTTCTCATGGTTATGAATGTGGATCGACCTTTTATTGAGTCCTTTTTGGTGTCCTTCTTCTATCTATGGCAACACAACAAAAGAATTACACAGTAGAATGGATTCTGTTGTCTCACTGATGTAAATTTAGAGTAACTTCTCTGAAAACATATTCATCCAGTGGTCACTGAACAGATATTTTGTCTTAGCACTTTCTCATTTCCTAAAGAAAGGCAGTACGTTCCCATACCAACTGGCTGTGATGGACGTTTTGACATGTAACTACGCAATTTTTTTTAATCCCTCTCATGTCACTCAATCACTAAGGCTGATAATTATCTTTTCCAGTGTTTCCATGGAGTTCAGACAGCTTTTTTTCAGGAAAGGAAGCAAAAAACACAGCATTTAGGTCTCTCCTTACTTACAATGCATTTTGCGGTTTTAGAAGCTATTCTGTATGGAACCCTCCCTATTTCATTTTCTTGAACTTGGAGCATTTTGTTCCATATTTCTGGGTCTTAAAGTGGTAACACTTCAGGCCCTTTGGCCTCATAGGGGCAGAGGGCTCGTAAATGACACTGCATTCACTACCTGTAATCCTAGCAGAAACACCCCAATTCAGGCAGAATTATCTTTCCATTTGCTCAGTGTTGCATCCACACTAATCATCTCTTCCAAGCAGGTACTGCCTGCTAGCCTTCTAGATATTGTTCTGTAATTTCCAAACTTCAGCTATGCATCATTTTGGGGTATCATATGGACATGTCAGATCTGATATCTGCTAGTGTAGGCATCCATGTTGACACATACGTCATTGTAATGTCAGTGAGAGTATGTTTAAACCAAAACTTGAGTAAATTGAAGCAGATATCATATTTTGCATTGTGGAAGGGAGGGTAAAAATGTCTAACTGTAATGTTTTCACACAAATCATGAAGATACAATCTTTTCACTTACATATAAAGAAACAAAAAATATATCACTGAAGGCAATTTGGTAAAGTCAGTTTTATCCTTCACGTAACAGGATGGTGGTCCTTGTAGTAAACCTTTGGTAACTGGTTAGAAAAAAACTAAAAGGAAAATTGTATCACAAGAAGCACATTGGGAAAGAGCTAGGAAATAATGGAAATCACACGCCATTCCCCCAGCAGCCCCCCTTTAGCTGCAGCAGATCAAAGTCTTTCTATTTCAGAACCAAAGCTTCTTTATATTAAATACCAAGAAAGTATGTTTAGATAACATTAAGGGACTGACTTAAACCATAAAAGTCAGGAAATTCAGAATTAAACCTGGCACTCGGATCTTAAATCACACAGTGGAGAAAGGCAAGGGTGGGGATGGGAAGGTGAACCCAGGCACAGCAGTGTAAGCTGAGGTCGGAAAGTGAGACCTATCTTGGCATCTTCCTACTTGTGCCACAGGAAACCTAAAGAGTGTGCAGTCTGAGGGGTCTATTAATCTCCATTATGCCACTGCTTGCCTTATTTTCTGGCATATTGACAAAATAAATATGTATTTGGTGGTTGCAGAAAGTTTATAGTAAATGCTAATCAGAGATCAGCTATGTTTTCTGTAGCTATTATGTTCAGCCAGGGTAAAAAAGGTGATGTGATTAGTCAGCTGTTTTCTTTTTCTTCTGAAATTCGTGCTGCTTTTAACCACACTGGTATCAAGTTATAGCTACCTTGTTCTGAAATCTAGTTTTAAACCTTTTTTTTTTTAATTAAAATCCCAGTTATATCATTAGAGATTTTCCTACACAACTTCAATAGAATTTGGTTATTAGATTCCTCTATATGGACACATACAGTCTGTATAATCATGGTATGCATGGCTGGGATCATTCAGAACAGAGAAAAGAAACAGTATAAATGCCACAGTATTTATTCACTATAAGCAAAAATTTACTTTTTTACCATGTCGAGAACAATGTCATGATTTATAGTTTTAAATAGAAATTAATGTGAGCTTGATAAGAAACGTCTCTCCTATCTTTAAGACTAAAAGTGGCAGCTCTGGAAAGTCTGTTACTGTTAGAACTTATTTTCCTTGTGATTTAGTTTCTATTTAAGATTTTTAGATGTTTACTCATCATGTGCTGGTATTGCATGATAGGTGTTAGAAACTGCAATTCCTCTTTTATGCATTAAAATCAGAAAGAATTTTATTTTAAATATTGAAACGTGGAAATATTGTTTCAATATATATGTGTATTATAAGCTGTTAACAGATAAAAATAGAAATTCACCTTCCTCTTTATTTTTAAATGAAAATTATTGAAATATAAAAGGAAAAATAATCTGGAAACCATAAACCTTACTTTTCCACTTATTCTTCATGGTCTTAAAGAAATATTAAATGAAAGATTATGAGATACATCACTTAGTCCATTCCTTTTTGGTTTGTGGAGTTAGAAGCTGAGTGTTGCTCGATGTCTTGCGGAGAAACTTAGCTCCTGTCAGTGTTGCCTTCTTCAGGAAGACAAAGTGCTGAACAATCCCAAAAATGTTCATTTACATTTTGAAACAAAACTTTCATTGCTGTATAAATTCCGCTTTTGTATTTGATCTTCACATTGTCCACAATGAATTAGCCAGCTGGATAGTCATGGAAAGAAGATAGTGTATTTGGAAACTCATCAGAAAAACTATAATTAAGACCAAGAAGAAAAGTATAAACATATTTGTATCTGAGATCCAATTTAAGAGAAAATATATCTAAGCAGGGTACAAATGCAGGACACATGAGCAGAGCATGATGGTGTGGAAAGGATTATATTTTTATAATATTTGAGATAGATATATAAACATTTTCACTTTTTCAATCCAGGCACGAAATTATTATTGACAGTATTTTACAAACTGTGATTTAAAAATTCTTGAATGCTTTTCTGTTGATTTTTTTCATCAGATTTGGATTGTTATCATTTGAATTAAAAAAGAATAACTAGCTTGCATTTCAAAGAAAAAACTCTGTAAAACATGAAGCTAATAATAAAATTACTCTTATTTCCAGTTCAACATATGAAAATGAAATGTTTCTTCAATTTCTACACTTCTGTTTAATTCTTACTCTGATTTTTTTCTGTTTAATTAAAGAAGAATAATTCTCTTCTTACATGGAATACAGACTTCATTTTCAGTGTGTAGCAGTGAAACAAAAATAGGTGAGAACATTCCATCTAGTTCTGCATGGAAGGAAGAGTAAACTGTTGCCTCACACAAAACAGTGGCCAAGATCCTACAGATTCTTATAAATTTTTTTGTCCAGCTTCCCTTCCATCCAATCAAAACTTCTTGTGTATAAAAATTTGATTATATAATACAAGATACAGGTCTGATATTCTTAATAGGAATTGTTTTATTTAACGTTCTAAGTACTAAAAATATTTGAAAGACATCCTTATTTTTCACTGGAGACCAGACATAAACAGGCTTATGCATCGCACAAGCAGCACAAACACCAGCTTCAAGTCTACTGAAAACTGGGAAAGGTCTTATGCAGTTGAAAGTTACATAAAAAGTAACTATATTTATAGCAATATTTTTAAAATTATCTAAATGAACTTTTTCACTATAGGGTATTAAAATATTTGGTCAATTTAATTTAACTTACCTGTCACATATCTAACATGCACATATCATATCTTCTTTACAAAGAAATATACTTAAGTGAAAAGAAATAATAAGTGCACTGATATGAGGTAAACAAGTGTCATGTAAACTTCTCTGAAGAGAGCTATATTAGGTGGTTAGGATGTCAAAAGCAGATACAAGCTGTAAGGCTAATATATTTTAGCAGTGTGGCTGCTGACCTGTGGGTGCTGACCTGTTCTTTTGGTTGTTGTGTTCGTTTTGGTTTTGTTTTTGTAATTTTATTTCATTATTACACTTTTAAATGGGCTACCTCTGATACAGTTCTGCATTGTGCCAGGTAGACAAAGCACATGTGATTTTTTTGGACCTATGAATGGGTTCCACAGCTGTGCTAGAGAGGAGCTCAACTCCTGTTTTCTGTTTCCTTTGGACATAAGTAATGGCACTAGACAGAAGCAGACGTACACTAGCACACAGGCATATACAAAACTAAACACATTAGCACTGGAATGATACCTACCACTCCAAATGATGTCTGACTGACTTGCTGTTTAATGCTAACATGGTAAAATCGGGCACTGCAGAGAAGGTACAAATAAAAATCAAAGAAATTTTCAGCATAAACAGAAAACTACATTTATACAGGATTATTCTGATTAAAAGTTGAATTTAGTCTTATGTCAAAAAATAAATAATTAAAATGGCCATAAGGTTATCTTGATTATATTTCACTTATTTCAGCTTTTGTTTATATTTTGGTGCTTGTCCAGATGCTGCTGCTACCATTTTGGAATCTGTAGCTTAGAGGTCTCCAGAATAATTATTTTGCCTTTGCTTAAATAGGTCAAAGATATCCATCCTACATATGAGAAACCTGGATGCTTAATTCCAGTCTCAGACAATTCATACTGCACAAATGTAAAGTTCTTCAGATAAAGATTATTGTGGAAATACTGACAAACCTTTACCTGGCACCGAAAACAGAGATTCTGTAATCCGAATTAGGTTAACTACCTTTTATCCTTCCTTATTATGATTGGCTTCATCAAGTTAAGACAACAATAAAGTGAAGCTACCAACATACGTGTAATTGATCTTCACTGCTTTAATGCAATTAGTTCTTAATTCTCTCACTAGGTCCTCTGGATCTGCTTAAATTTTGAAAGCAATTCAAAGAGATGTCTTAATTATTACAATATGCAGCTTAATACATGTTCTACAGAATCTCAGCAGTGAACTCCTACAAGTTTCCCTCACTGTCCCTTGTCTCAGTGTCTGTATTCAATTTCCAGCTTTCTAAAATCTAAGCATGCAGTCCCAGCAGACACACAAAGCAGGTTAATTATAATTCTATAACAGCACGCACACATCCTGGACTTACTATTTGGCTGATTCATAAAAAGCATACACTTGTCTGGTTTTACTGGTCTCTTTTCCACCAACTTGGCATATAAAGTTGATGATGTCTTTGCAATAAGTACCAATAAATTTAAAAGATATATTATTTATTTCTTTATTATAGATTTGATCCCATATGCTTTAGCAACACCCTTCTTCAGACAAACTTGTAATAGAAACAGAGCATCAAGAATCATAGAATCATAGATTGGAAAAGACCTCTAAGATCATCAGGTACAACCATCTGCCCAACACCAACATGCCTACTATGCCATGTCCCGAGGTGCCACATCTACACGATTTTTGAACACCTCCAGGGATGGGGACTCCACCACCTCCCTGGGCAGTCTGTTCCAATGTATGACCACTCTTTCAGCAAAGAAATTTTCCGAATATCAAATCTAAACCTCCCCTGACGCAACTTAAGGCCATTGCCTCTCGTCCTATTGCTAGTTACCTGGGAGAAGAGACCAACACCTGCCTCACTACAACCACCTTACATGCAGTTGTAGAGAGCGATAAGATCCCCCCTCAGCCTCCTCTTCTCCAGACTAAACAGCCCCTTTTCCTTCAGTCGCTCCTTGTAAGACTTGTAAGACCCCTCACCAGTCTTGTTGCCCTTCTCTGGACACGCTCCAGCAACTCAATGCCCTTCTTGTAGTGAGAGGCCCAAAACTGAGACCTAGTGAACACATTACTAGGCAAATCTGATTTGACTGAGATATTCTGACCAATACTTGGTAGCATCATACACATTGCAGTTCCACATTGTAGCAGTCAACATGTAGAAAGTCTCCTATTCTTTAGCTGGGTTTTGTTGGCTGCTCATTCAACCTGCAAATTAAAGACATGTCCATTGTATCAACCTGGCTGTGTTTTCCCTGAAGAGTTTTGAATACTTGAAAATGCACCCCTTGTATGTGGCTGTTGTCTATAATAGAGTAGGAAGATATATTTCTGTTGTTTGGAGTGATACAGGAATAAGATATACCAGTACATGCACATACTGAAATAAAAGACAGAACAGAATAAAAAGTACAAAATAGAACAGTTTTGAGAAAATTTGTCTCAAATATTTAATCAGTAGAAAAGAGGGGCAGAATAATATGGCAGTCTTGTACTTTTCATAAACCCCTCTCTCCTATGAATATCAGAACAGGACAGCTAAAATACATCAATTGACAAAACAGCCTATTTACAAATCTAGACTTGAAAGTTAGGGAGCCTGGGGGTCCCCAAGCTGTGGTCAGCATGTGTAGCAGAGCTCTGCTGAATTTACACACTCCATGATGTTGCTCTTTCAACTGTCCCACCTGGTGAGATGTCATGTAACCATGCAGATTCCCAAGGTCAAATTTCAGAGAAGTTCATAAAACTGGCACTACTTTTCTCCAGAACAGTTTGGTTTTGACCAATAGGCATTATTTGCACAAAAACAAAAAAAAAAAAAGACAAACAAAAACCCCAAAATAACCAAAAAACCCTCAAAAGTTTTTAAGAAATGGTCTCTTCCATTTTGAAAGTAATGGTAATGTTTGTCCTCTGAAAGTCTGTGTTGAAATGTATCACCTCATGTCACAAGGAAATATCACTTTTTGTTTAAACACCTTGGTGTAACGTCCTAGGAAACTAAAAAACCCGTAAGATACTACAAAGCTAGAAAACCATGATTCAGAGAATCAAACCTAATTCAGCTGGACTAATTCAAGTTTTATGCTTTTAGCTATGATGCTGAACTGAGCCAAAATGCTATCAGGTCCCACAGAAATCACATGTTCATTCATATGTGAATTCTTGATAGCAACAATTGTCATGCAAGTTCAGAACCACTTCAAACGGATCTGGCTCGGTGATGAGCACTCTGGTATCTACAATGACAGAGTTTGCATACTGAATACTAAAACAAAGTGAATAAATCTATAAACAGATATATTTTGAAGTATAACAGGCATTATCAAGATGCAAAGAGGAAGAACACGTAAAATAATTGTTAAAAAAAAGGTTATAAAACGACACTGAGAGCATAAAAACCAGAGTCAATATTATACCAAGTGTTTTAAAGAGTGATTTCCATTTATTTCAGAGCATTTCCAATTAAAGTTTTACCAGGAAGAAAATCCTTCGCATTAATTAGTTCTTCTAAAAGAAAGATAATCTCCAATAATTAAAGGGTTAGAATTAATCCTTTTTAAAGACAGAACAGCCACCTTGCTGACATTAAATTACTCTTTCGAACACCTTTCAAAAGTAAAAAAATTATTTAACAGTGACATGTGCTGTTGAAAATCATGAAATGAAGGAATTTACAAATTTAATTTTATTTGTAATTATTTGAAATACATTATATGAGATTATCTTCAATGCTATCTACCATAACATGCAGTATAATCAGGCTGTATTTATACTTGTGGTTATTGTAAAAATGCTGCGCTGTTCTGTTGGCACTTAGAAATGTCAATTCTCAAGCATTTTTATAATGTCAGTAAACAGAATTTCATACAGGAAATACAATCTGCATTTTAAACCAATATAAGAGGAGGTTAATAAAGTTTTTCCATAAGCCTTTTCTTCTTCAGTTTTCAGGTGCCGCCCTCTCAAGACAGTGAACCTTGCCTTCATGTGCAATGCATGAAATGAAACAGAACTCATCTGGAAAGCTGTGAATTTTCCAGTTATACACTTACAAATTATTTCATCTTACATAATTACACCATTGCACTGCAGTCTTCCCGTTCCCTTTCAGAAGCTACCACATACATCAACTCCTCAGTCAGTTGCTAAATTTAGAGAAAAGACATAAAGATTTGGAAATACAACTGTTACAAGCATATGTAATCTCTGGTGAAAAATAGGAATTCAGGTAAGTTCACTTGAGCAGTAAAATGCCAGAACATACCTTGAAATGAATTAGGAGGATGATGAGCAGCCTTATTGCTGGACACAGGTTTTGTGTTTTCCTTCAAGATTTCCACAAATCAGTAACACAGCTATCAGAGAGCAAGCAAACATACCCAGCAGTGAGCTAAGCTTTGTTAAAAGCGTATAACGAAAACCAACATTAGCACTGAGAAGGCAGATATTGCTAGAGATGATCAAGATCGCCTCCCAGCCAGGAAATCGACATTTCTTCTAGAAAAATTTTACCATTATTAAACTCTAAAATTACCCAGTCACTAGATATGATAAATTTGATGACATATGTCCTGGTTTTGGGCAAAATTATTTGGACACAAAATCTTTTCACTCCAAGTAAAAGCTTAACTAGCTCTTGGACTGGGTCCCATGTTACATTTCCTATTACATTTATTAGCTTTGGATGGGCTGTTGGTAATAAATCAGTCAGCAAGTAAACTCCGTCCATCCCACTATTTGCATCTTACTTCAGAAGACATCCCATTGATTTAACTTGAATTTCTCATGGGACTATAGTGGTCCAGTCTGAATGCGCATCAGTTAGGAAGATAAAATCCTGATTCCCGGAACTGTCCTTATACACATTATATACTCTTTACATAATCTTTCCTGCTTCTTCATTCAGCCACAGATCACACATACTGCCTAGGCTCATGGGCAAACTCTGAACTCTAGAAAGTCCCACTGGAATGTGCTTAAGTAGCTCGGGTGAACTAGGCTCCTTTTCTTTGCCTTCTGAAAATTAAAACAGCAAAGTATAGACTCGTAGAATCATAGAATCATTGAGGCTGGAAAAGACCTTTAAGGTCATTAAGTCCAACCATTAACCTAACACTACCATTAACGTAACACTGTCAAGTCCACCACTAAACCATGTCCCTAAGCATCACATCTACACATCTTTTAAATACCTCCAGCAATGCTGACTCAACCACTTCCCTGGGCAGCCTGTTCCAAAGCTTGACAACCCTTTTGGTGAAGACATGTTTCCTAATTTCCAATCTAAACCTCCGCTGGTGCAACCTGAGGCCATTTGCACTTTTTACTTGGGAAAAGAGACCAACACTCACCTTACTACAGCCTCCTTCCAGGTAGTCATAGAGAGCGAAAATGTCTCCCCTCAGCCTCCTATTCCTCTCCCTAAACAACCCCAGCTCCCTCAGCCGCTCCTCATAAGACTTGTGCTCTAGATCCTTCATCAGCTTTGTTGCCCTTCTTTGGACACACTCCAGCACCTCAATGTCTTTCTTGTAGTGAAGGGCGCAAAACCTAACACAGTATTCAAGGTGTGGCCTCACCAGAGGACAATACCTTCACTACTCCTGCCGGCCTCAACATTTCTGATACATGCCAGCATGCTATTGGTCTTCTTGGCCACCTGGGCACAATGTTGGCTCATGTTCAGATGGCTATCAACCAACAACCCAAGACCCTTTTCCGCCAGGCAGCTTTCCAGCCACTCCTCCCCAAGTCTGTAGAATCACATGTGATTGTTGTGACTCAAGTGCAGGGCCCAGCACCTAGCCTTGTTGAACCCCACACTGTTGGCCTCGGCCCACTGATCCAGCCTGTCCAGATCCCTCTGTAGAACCTTCCTGTCCTCAAGCAGATCAACATTCCTGCCCAACATGGTGTCTACAAACTTACTGAGGGTGTACTCAATCCCTAGGGGTCCCTTCCAACCCAAAACTTTCTATGATTCTATGATTCTATGATTCTATCATTGATAAAGATATTAACCAGAACTGGCCCCAGTACTGAGTCCTAGGGAGCATCACTTGTGACAGGCCACCAGCTGGATTCAGCTCCATTCACCATCACTCTTTGGGCCCAGCCACTCTTGAAAGCTTCTGAATTCAAGCCTCAAACAGCAGGTCTCCACATTTTTCTATGCATCTTCATATTTCTTTTGGATCTCTGCATCCTTTCCTGGTAGACATTTGTCTTCCACTCTTTAATATAAAATACTGAAGGAAGGAAGGGGCACTATTAAGCCTTTGTTATCTCAGTAAAGGCAGGCAACTTCTTCACTAATTGAATTAATAATTGTGGAGGGCAGCTACTTCACTATAATCCAAATTCGCTTCTGTAATTAATACAACATATCTCTTATGCTGACCAGTTAAAATCACAATCTTAAGTAATATTTGACCTTAAGGAAAGATCATTATTTCTAATACATGGACAACTGTATTTTTAGCCCAGTATATTCTGTAATATTAGCAACTTTTTTTTTTAATGCGTAAGACAGTATTTTCTTAAAAAGAAATAAGATTACACTAGATGGTAGTATAAACCCTCATAAATGGATAACTTTCTCACAGAGAGAGATAGTGCATGCAGTGCCGAAAGGGCACCACTGGATAAATTATATAGCACAAAAAATGTGAATCCATGCTTTGATATGAACTTTACTTTGTGTTTGGATTCTGGCACATATGATGAAGCTGAGGGTATGATTTCTTTCTTATATTACAGCAATATCAGAATGAAAATAAAATTTTTCCCTTTTTATTGTTGTTCTAATTTTCCTTTATATTTTGTTCTAAGACTAGAATCTCGACTGAGCATGTTCACTAGCACCCCTGTCCTCCTACATATTTTTAGTTACCCAAATGGAGGTCAGATATAATTTTAAAAGATGGCAGCAGTATTAACATTCACAGTTACTATTCTTGTGGCAACCATTTCACAGAAGAGACAACACACTTCACTGTGTACTAGTGTGTTATTGCCGCACATGGTGCAGAAAACAATATGTTTATGCAGTTTCTAAGGTGACACTTTTGATGGTGGGATAGCATTGCCAGCAATGATTAAGGAATAATACAGTCTCCTATCCAGTCAGCTATCCTGTTTTCTTAAAGTTTTACCAATTTTTTTAATCTGTTGCCTGAGTTCTAGAGAATTTGCCATCAAACATATACAAAAGCACGACATGATCTTTGTCAGAAACTGTAATTTATGATGTAATTTTTTTCACTTTTCATTTCTGTTGACTCCAAGTCAACAAGACTCTAAATTTTATGCCCATGATTCTTAATTTTAGTATGTTAACTTGATGACTTCAGTTTAACACCTATTTACAGAGATCATAACTTATTTTTATGAAAACATAATAATGTCGAGTACATGATGCATATTTATTTCAGAGGGCACCAGACTGGACTTAAAGTGATGAATTTATAACCACATTATTTTAAAAATGCCAATTCAATTTATTTTTAATTACATAAGGAACATATGTTTAAAAATGGGTAGAAGGCTTTAAATGAAAACTCTACAGATTAGCACTGAATGTTGATACTTCAAATTCTCTTCATGAATATTCAATTAAATGACACAAACTCCACAACTTCACAGTATCCTTGTTTTCCAAAGGTCTCTAAAAATAAAAGACCTAATTCACTAAAATAACAGCTAGAGGTTTATGCTGGAATAATACTAAAGATACCAACAGAATTACACCTGTATTATATCGGAGTAAAGTCATGGTGATTTAGGCCTGAAGAATTATAAACACTATTAAATTTGTTTCACTAAGAAAAAGGTCTAAACATATGAAGAAATGACTTCAATATAATACTGCAAGACACACTCAGACACACACCCGAACTCTGACAGTTCGCTTGGTAGCTTCTCCCTACAAAGTACACTGTTATCCTTTGTCATGAGGGAATGCAGAGTGACATTAACACTGCAGTTAATTAAACTACAATGGCCAGCATTTGCAGTATAAAAAAAGTTTGTTCAGGGAAAGGAAAAAATGAATTTAGAAATGTAAATCAAGGGGAAAAAATGAAAGAAAAGGAAATAAATTTACCTACAGAATACAGTTACTGGAAAACCGAGGTCTAATTTCTCAGCCACTATAAATCAGCACAGCTTCCCTGGCATGAACCGACTGTTGCCAGTAAACCCAATACTTGGGAATATGGACTAAAAAGGAAAAGCGGTTTTTATGGAGGAAATGAAAGGATTACAACAACAGAAGATTCAGAAACACCCTTTATTTTAGTGCTTACCCATCTGTGCTTCTGAAATATATGGGTGTGCATTTGAAATCAGATGTAAAGTTTAGATGCTGTATTTTTTTACATTTTTAGTGTTTGGATAACTCCAAAACACATGGTCCAGGTGGAGAACTTTCCATGTTCTCAACAATGTGGAAAATGCTTGAAGAAGAACATACTTTCTTCTTACAAAAAGGCAAAGTGAAATAAAAGCGCTGTAATGAGTAGCCACCTCTGCTCTGACAAAATAAATAAATCAAAACATAATCAAATGTTAGCAGAAATGCCACCGCTTTAAAAATTCCAACTGTTGCAAACATCATCTGCATTCTGGACAGAAAACTACAGCAGTCTTTTTGTTCTGGCAGAATATGTGTCTCTGTGTTCAACAGAACTCTACGATAAACATCAGAGACCAGGGCACTGAGGAGAGCATGAAATACAGGGTTCGCTATTGTGAAATGTTTACCATTCTCAGTGCAGGGAGGACAAGTTGGATAAAATAGGCAAGCAGCTATTATGTATAAATGCATGCAAGCTACATACTAAATAACAAGCAACAATGATAGAAGCCTCTCAGGTGACTACTGTGCCATTTACATTTCTCATCTGGTCTGATCCTAGCTGTTCCACTTATTCTAAAATCTCTCATTTTACTTAGAAAGTAGTGTTCATCATCCTCTGAGCTAATATACATGCAAACACATATGCACACGTTTATCTTCAGTACTGTTTCTTCCCTACAGAAACTGAGATACATGTGGCATGACAGCTTTGCAGTGTCTGTGTGTTGGTGGTACTTACAATAGCTACATTTATGAATACACAAGCTTCTGTTCTCTGCATCTTCAGGATTTAAATATGTGCTTGTTGGGGTGTGAGGAAAGTAATAGCAGACCTTGCACAGGTTATATTGTGCTTTTATTTATGCTCATACAAATTATTACTATTTCTACACTTGATCCTTTCTTTTGTTCACTTCTGGCCTGAAAGAAAGCTTCCTAGGTTTATCCGTCTTTTATAATAGCAATAATCCCAGGACTAAGGCAGAAACTGAGAGCAACTGCCACCCAGCTAACTGCTCCAACCAACAGGCCCTAAATGCCATGCTCACTTTCTGGACCTTGGTTCTGTCATTCTTGGATCCACATTGACTCAGATACAAAGAAAGATGTGAAATATCCTCATTCAGACCAGTCTATAGTCAAGCAGTTAAATTCTGTTCTCGAGAAGTGAGAGACAGGAAAACTTTCAGGCTAAGGAAAAAATTAAAAACAAGACTCCTGCTTGCAGAGTGAGTATTTTATCCAATACGCATCTTTATGCAAAAGATGTGAGACTACAGTTGCGATGCACTGTATTGCATTTGGATTAGGTGTTCAGAACACTTCTAAGGATATTAAGTGGGTCAAAGTTAATCTGCCGATGACAATAAACAACCCTGGTAAAGCAGAAGCTTTAGTCCCAGACAGTATATGCTCCTGGTACTCAGTTCTCAAGACCAGTGTACCTTCTAAATATAGGTATAGTAGATTAGTGTCTTGGTATTAAGCTATTAAATTTCACCAAAATCACATTTTAGGAAACCGCAGTATGAATCCTGAACATAATTTCTGTTCCCTGTTCATCCAATGACCTGTTAGGTAGCTCCAAACAAGTCATTGTGCCTGCTTCTATCTTTTCTCATTGTCTCTTCAAACAGTTTCAAAAGAGAAGGAATGATTCAGTGTTTTTGCTGGTGAAACATCCAGTTTAAAAGATCCCCAATCTAGATGCTACTGCAATAAAATCCTTTGTTGATTTTTTGTGGTTATTGCTTAGATCACGATGCTCCCAAATTTGGTGAGTTATACTGCCAAAGCCACACGTGTCTGTTGGCCAGCTGGACAGCAATAAATAGAAAGAAAGATCCACCAGTCAAAAGAGCGGAGAAAAAAGATTTATACTGAAGATTTTAAATTGTTTCCATTTTCATTTTGATCTTACTCACGTAAGTGTGGTGTTCCGGCCCACTGGACGCTGTTTGATCACTTGAACCACAGTCAATATATTCTTGTATATGACTGAAGTTTTGCCTGTTTGCCAAATGTATCACTACAGCCTCCTAGACTTTGTACTTATGCTAGGCACAGCAACGTGACCTGACAGTGCCTGTCATAGTTGATGGGTGCAATATGTGTCCAGCACAGTTTTACAAAGTTATGTACTTATTATTTATTCTTTCTTACTTTTCCTTTTTCTAATGTATTCTTTTACAGCATACAGCTCCATGGAAACATATGTCCATGGAAACACACATCCAATTTTTAGCAGCAGTTACAAGAAATCAAGTGATGCAAGGCTGTATTTTTAAATAATAAAGGACAAGATAATATTATAAACACACTACACAAATCAGTGATTCATCAGCATCTTGAATATATTGTTCTCTATAGCTTTTATGCCTCTGAATGCAGTGGTGATGCTGCTTGTATTTGCCATGCCTTTATTACCTCTGCTACCTTTGTTTATTATTGTGTCCCAAAGTAACACAAGAAGTAGACATAATTGTTTTTTTCTAAAAGAAGCAAAAATCTGGAAGAAACAAATCTTTTCAGTCTTAAGACAGCTATGAAGAAAGGGCATTACTAAGAAAAACACTAAGCAATGGCTGTGAAAACATACGTGAGCAAAGCTGAAATTCAGCTCTTCCCAAACTCATCCAGTTTCTAGTTTCACATGGCCAAAAGTATCAAAGATCTAATGCAATCACTGAAAGTATAATACTTTCTTATGTCTTGCTGAAAGCACAGCTGGCTTTTGCATTCATGAGCCTGTAATCCAAGCTGCAAAACATTTCAAACACAAGGATAAAAGACAATCGCTGCCCCAACTAACTTGTGCTTTACATATAAAACCAGTGGTAAGAGGTTGATAAATAAAAAAACTGTGAGACAATATTGGCTAAATCAATATGCAGTAGGAATAGGTGCATCAGTAAACTGATACTGACATTTTTCACAAGCTTCATAATGCAAAATTTTAAGGGGAGAGATGAAATATGGTAACAGTTAGCTGCTCCGAAAATATTTCTGAGAAACTCCTCCCATGTCCGAGAGGTAGCATGAAGCTTATTTAAAAATATAACAAATAGTGGCACATCCATCCAAGGTGTGAGCTGACATTTTCTCATAAATAAAATATGATAGCTGGGTGTTTCAAGGTTGTGAAGGTCCTTGAAAATGAAAGAAAGTGGATTATGCTTGATTGTAAAGAGATGATGAAGTAGCTGTTGGAAGAATTTAAAAAGGGAGGGAATAAGCTATGAAGAAAGTGTAGTAGTGGATGAATATAAGTGGGTCAGCACTTACCAGTGGATATCAAATCAGAGAGAAAATATTGCATTAACTGAAAAGCTAGCAGATGAATTTCTAGACAAGAGTTTTAACTGTGTAATTTGAAAAAAAATACACCTTAAACAGGTGCAAAGAAAATTAGGCTTTGAAGAGCCAGAGTGAAATCAAATAAAAATCAAAACAAGACAAGATATGGCACGTAAAGCAGGTCACTATCATGGTAAAAGGGCATTATATTAACAGTACTGCTTTAGAGTCTCTGCCAGTACTGTTACTGTGAGAAGATGTAATTGGAATGATTTTCATCTGTCAGATAAGAAAACTGTACGGAAACAAGCAATGAAAGGCTTGTTTGACTGGGAATTCTGCTTGTGCATTACATTTTCTGTAGGAAAAGGCCTTCAAGAACAGAAGGAGTGAGCAATTGGAAATGGATGGCAAGAAGAAAGAGAAGGACATTTCCTGTTCTTTGGAAGAATAACTGTATTACACAGGCAAAGGGTGAACAGGAAATCACAGAGTCAAGAAAACAAAATCGTGCAAGTTTTCAGAAATATCTTGATTAACAGCATTGAAGGTAGTCGACCAGTCAAGGAGTGTAGAAGTGACATAATTGTACCTAATTTGACTAGGTTTCAAAACTTTAGGAAGAATTGCCTTGCATTAGGCTGACAAATGATTAGATACCTTTTATCTCTCTGAACTTCTATTGCATTTAGTGTTTTTTGTAATTCAAGTTGAATAAATATCTAAAAGGATGTACAGTTGCCATACAGAGTTTGTAGAAGTCATTATTAATAGGTTCCTTTTGGTTACTTTTCCATTTTTAACTTCATTCCTCTTTGTTAATTACCTAACACATGATATATCTGGAACCTTTTTTAAATGACATAAAACATATGGAAATTCCTTTTGGATTCCTGTTTTTTGGAGTAGCAGGTCCATAGCAGGCCCACTAACAACCTTACTACTACCTCTGTCTTGTAAGCCAACAAACTTTTCATCTTTAGACAAGGCTCTGCAGGACAGACCTATAAAACTAGCCTAGTTTAACCTGGTGGCTATTCACAAAGACTATATGAAACATGAAAGAAAAAGATTTTTTTCACCAGAAGTTTTATGACATGACACTCTTTGGACAAGCACGTCCCTTAGAAAGATACACTGGATATATCAGTCAGTATTTCACGTGCAGGACAACAAGCATCCAGAAACAGCCAAAACCTTTAGAAACCAAAAATTAGAGATTTAGTGTATTGCTGAAATAGTAGAAAAGCAGATACTTTCATAGTAGCAGACTCTTGAGGTTTGAGGTGGGGTTTTTTTTGCATTATTAGCAAAAAAACAAGTAAAGGTACAGATCTCCGAATATTCTTAGGTGTCTAGAATGCATGTTCAGTAGAATTTGCAGTAGGAATGACAACCCTAGCTTTGATGACAGTCTGATACTCCAGCTACTGAAGCACTTCTATTAACTGCATTCAACAGAACCTCTATACTTTTAGTCATATAATTATATTTGGAAATCTGGTCCAAGGAGTTTTTCACTAGATACAGATCTCACAACTGCTGCTATATATCATCTCAAAACCAAAATACTGTAAGTTTTCATGAATCTTTCATTTCTGTATTTCAACACAATTCAAATATAGCAGCTAGTCCAGAATACATATGCTCATTTGTTATTTTAACACTTCTTGCCAGAAAAGCCTTACTATACGTTGCTGCACCTCTAGTCTTTTAATTTCCAGGTAAAACTGGTCATGCAGTATTTAAATGTTTGAGTCCTACTTGCCTTGAAAACCAGCAAGCTCAGACATTGCACCAGTAAAGACTGAGGTTTTAGTTTTCTGTCACCCTTTAATTTTTTCTTTGGATCTGAAAAGCACATTATAAAACAGCCAGTATGGACAAATTTTGTGTTTTACTGTATAGAACTTAAATTATTTTTTTCCCTAAAACAGATTGGAAAAATGCAATTTTCAACAGTTTTCCACGTATCTATCAATATAACATTCAGCAGTCTCTCTAGCTAGCAATTACTTCTCTTCTATGCCACTGGGAAGTGTAAATTGTCAATGTTACAAAGTGACTACAAATGTACTTTTCAAACAGCAGCTGCCCTCTTCTCAGCTAAAGTTCATTCATGGGCACACTGTCATGTTAAACTCTAAAACAGAAATTGCTCTTGATGAGAAAAAATGCTAAATTGACTAATTGCAGCTTAATGCTTGCTGGATGCCAATTTTACTAAACAGTTTCTGTGACTCAGGCACTCAATAGCTAATCAAAAACGAAAGTACATCAGCACAGGTATAACCTGTTGAGGTGATGACTTCATGTGAGTTTCCATAGAGTTGTTACAGGGAGAATAATGGATATAGCTAAGGGCTAAGCTTCTTTGCCTGGCAGCAGTACGGAGTGTTACATTGGATCCACAGAACATTCGCAATAACATGAAATATTTCGTGAAATTAGGAGAATGGAAGCTAGGTAAAACTCTAGAAAGAAACACTGTCACAGTTTAGCCTGGATGAATGCCAGCTGCCCACAAAAGCCACTCCATCACTCCCCCTCTTCAACTGGACAGGGGTGAAAAAATATAATGAAATGCTTGTGGGTCAGGATAAGGACAGGGAGAGATCACTCACCAATTACCACCATGGGCAAAACAGATTGAACTTGGGGAAAAAAGTTTTTAATTTATCACCAATCAGAGTAGGATAATGCGAAATAAAACCAGATCTTAAAAACACCTTCCCTCCTCACCTCTCCCTTTTCCCAAGCTTAATTTTACTCCTGATTTTCTACCTCCTCCCCTCAAGCAGTGCAGGGGGACAGGGAATGGGGGCTGTGGTCAGTTCATCACATGTTGTCTCTGCTTCTCCCTCCTCCTCACACTCTTCCCCTGCTCCACCATGAGGTCCCTCCCATGGGCTGCAGTTCTCCACAGACTGCTCCAGCATGGATCCTTTCCACAAGGTACAGTCCTTCAGGAGCAGGCTGCTCCATTGTGGGTCCCCCACAGGGCCACAAGTCCTGCCAGCAAACCTGCTCCAACCTGGGCTCCTGTCTCCAAGGGTCCACAGGTCCTGGCAGGAGCTTGTTCCAGTGTGGGCTCCCCACTGGATCACTGCCTCCTTCGGGCATCCACCTACTCCAGAATGGGGTCCTCCACGGGTTGCAGGTGGATATCTGCTCCACCATGGAACTCCATGGACTGCAGGGAGACAGCCTGCGTCACCATGGTTTTCACCATGGGGTGCAGGGGAATCTCTGCTCTGGCGCCTGGAGCACCTCCTTCCCCCCCGCCTCCTTCTTCACTGACCATGGTGTCTGCAGAGTTGTTTCTTTCACCTAGTCTCACTCTTCTACCTTGACTGCTGTCCCACAGCCCGTTTTTCCCCTTCTCAGTCCTGTTATCTCAGAGGCACTACCACGGTCGCTGATGGGCTTGGCATTGGCCAGCAGCAGGTCTGTCTTGGAGCTGGCTGGTATTGGCTCTATCAGACATGGGGGAAGCTTCTAGCAGCTTCTCACAGAAGCCACCCCTAGAGCCCCCTCACTACAAAAACCTTGCCACGCAAACACACAATAAACACAAAAAATAAAATAATTTTAATTTTTAAGCTCAAAAATTAGTTTCAAGAATTGTAAAGACACATGACAATTCCACCCACGTTTCCAGAGTTTATCTGGTGCCTCATACTCTTGTTGTGCCAAATGCTTTGTCAGATCTTGAAAGCACTCTCAAGAACTGTCGTTTTCGTGCATACAGGACTTCTTATTTCCTTTTCTGTCCAGCCTAATACTCCCACGAGTCTTTGACATTCTGCAGCTATTGATAACTGGAGATGTTGATCTAGACTATACGATTTTGCCTAGTCTCTCAACTGTAATAACTTCTAGTGTACATGTGTTTGGTTTCTTATTAGTCTGTGTTAGTTGCCCCTTACTGGACAGATGGTAGTGAAGTGGCTGAGGAATAGAAACAATGGGAGATTCCCTGTCAATCAGCTTTTTTTTTTTTACATTACTTTCACTTTTTAAAACATTGTTTGCTAATACACTAGGACAGCTGAACTAAAAGGAAGTGCAATACTTGATAAACAGTCCAGCCGCAAACTTCACTTCAAGGGAAACTGAAAAGGTGTACTATCCAAACAACAAATCTCACAGTTAAATATCATGGCTCAAGAAAGACAAAACATATCTACCTTTCCAAATTAAACAAGAATAAGAAACTGAAGTTTCAGCATTTCCTCTTTTTTTCTGCAATTTGAGAGAAAAATCCTGAAATCTTCTCTATATGATTAATTGTCAGGAATCACTGTAGAGTAAGTGGGAGAAAGAGTGTAAGGATCCTTCCTTGTATGTCCTCACATTCTGGGATGTTACATTCTTACGGCTACTCTTGAAAGTACTAGTCATATCTTAGTACCTCTAAAAATTTAAAATACAGAAGACAGCTGCCTTTTAGTTTGGGGCGATGCTTCCTGCAACTCTATGGGTCTTTAAAGTTAGGATACATTTGTGTTTATTTTTCAGGCTTCATTCTTTTTGAGGGCCTTTGGAACAGTGGTCTCACACTGTGATTCACCCTTTCTCATGCTTGTAGCCTCTCCTGCATCTTAAATTACCCATGGAGAGGTAATCACTCTCTTAAACAGAAGGTAAGATTAAAAAATATGTGTATAACACTGGGGCCAATGTCAGGTGCAATTAAGAACACCATAAATTGGCATGTCAGTTAAAATTTCTCAATTGTACTTGTTATTTGAAGATTAGTCTTCTGAAACAGTCTTAAAAAAATAATTTCTATAGTTACTTCTACTTCCATTATTAAAATTCAACATAAATGAATTCACTGCATGTCTATGCATATATAGATACATATAATATTTGTGAAATGTCATGTTAATTTCTGTGACATTTTCAAGTCTGCACAACTTCAGTCCAGAGTAGAAACATTTTATTAAATATTGGTTCAGAATCATGCGCAGGTGAAGGCTTAAGTCACAACTGTGTTACTGTAGCAATAGGTTAGTACAGCTCCACTGAAATCACTGTTTCAGTAACAGATGAAAAAAAAAGAAAACCCTAATGGAAGCCAAAGAAATTTTTGTACAATTAATTATTTAATCTTTCCATCTCAAGAAGATAAATGGATTTTAAAATTTATATCTGTATTTTAACCTTCTTCATTTTTTTTGTTTTGGGTTTTTTTGTTTATTTTTATTTTTGTTTGGGTGTCTTTTGTGTTATCTTTTTGTTTTTATTTCTGTAGATTGTAGTGTGGGCAATTTATGTTCTAATTTTAACTAAAAATCTTAGCCTTTCTTAATATTGAGCAAAAGATGACCACATATATCAATGGGTATATCTCTACTGTATACTTCCTGTTTCATTGTCTAAACAGTGATAAAAATTATTATTGTTATTCTTTTATTTGCAATTATAGATAGAAACTATAAAGATCAGCTATTCATGCTGTAGAGGTTATGTGTGTTTTTACACATAAAAAGAGAATATTCCTGACACAAGGCAGCAAGGTCAAGACAAGTTGAAATCTTTCTAATTGGATACATTGAGCTGACAAAGTCAGTAATTGAGTAACATTCAAAACTGACAAATAAGATGGAGAATAAATGAAATCTGGTGATCCATTCTTTCTTTTGGTGCCTTGATTCCTAAAGCATCTTTCTTCATGGAAGTTCTTGAAAAAACCCTCAGTCCTTTACCTATAACTCTGTTCATTATTGACATTAATATTCACTGACTTGATACTCTCAAATACTTCAAATTAGGTAACAGTATGTTTCCCTACAATACTCTAAGTACGATAAATTACCAACTTTTAAGCGATAGTGTAAGAGAAAATACTTGGATTGTCTATTGATCCTTTCTCTCAAAGAAAGGATGGTTGTGCTCCTTCCTAAACTTGGAGAACAGACAAAACTCTTGTTAAAGGCACACACACACACTCAGAGTATCATGCATTTCCGCTGCGAACCACTTCCTGGCATTTAGTTGTAATTTCTTCCTCTGATATGAAAATAAAGAATTAAATTCATAACACTTGTTATGACCCTTTTGTAAATGATTTTACCTTCATATTGAGATGCTTACTTCAAGAAATTTTATAATCACCTCATTGTTTGAAATCCTCCACATAACTTCCCCAAAATTTTTTCTTCTGCACCTTAAACAGCACTTAAAAAAAAAAAAAAGAAGAAAAGGTCTGCATATCTCTTTATACAGGGCTATACAAACATCCTGGCAAGTAGCAGAAGTGAGAGTAAAAATGAAAAGTTAAGAAATGATGGAATTAAAAGAAGGTCAAAATAACTGTTCTACTCTTAGATAGAGCAAAAAAGAATCACTACAAAGATTGTTTATGTATTTTATCTTAGCACAATGTACTATGCATATTTTAATGCTAAAACATTGTCTTTCATGGCCCGGGAATATAAATCATCAAATTAACCTAAGTGTGATAAAGAGCTACCAATGATATTATGTACGTACATGTCGAAGGCTGGTCAAATGTTTCACTACCAGGGATGTCTTTTCCCCAGCAGGATTTAGGTAGTATTAATAGAGCAGGCTGAATAGTTCAGTATTCTATAACATGCTCTGATGAAGCTCTTCAGGCTGCCAAACCAATGCTGAATAGGTGGGAATTGTGTGTTTTTAAAACCGACACACAAAAGCAATTAAGAACAAAGAATGCTTTTAGTCAGAAACAGTTGGGGAGTGTGCTCAGAATAGCATGAACATTCCGCAAGACCAAGAAGTCTCTTATTTTACTACTTCTAGCATATCATTGGCTGGGCAGACTGTGTTCCAGATTGTCAGATGGCATAAAACATTACAGCTTCAGTAATGTCAAAGTTCGTGATAAGGATTCTTCACCAGTCTAACCAAGAGGACCCTTCTTCAGCAGATGGTTTCTTCGATCATCAGGAAAATAGACGACCCACAGCATGACTTTCAGGCGTTAGCATTACTGTCAAAGGGAAGAAGTGGTGGAAGAAGAGAGATAAATCTGATTACTTATGAAAAGCAGTAGACAGCAGGAATCCCTGCTTGCAGGACACCCTCTTATTCTAGCTTAGAAAAGATTTTGTTACTAATACCCTTTTCTCTTAAAATATATACTGTAAGTCTTGTTCTTACAAAAGAAGAGACACTAACACTGCTTTTCACAAGGCCTGGCTGGAAAATCTTGGGGTTTAAGATAATAGGTGCTTTGCCAGGCTCAGCTAAAACAAATATTGCATTTTAATTAACTTTATTCCCTATACATTTTTATGTATATATGCACACGCAAAGCATTTAGCGCATTAGAATAACCTAAGCTGGAAACTGTGAAGTCTGGAATTAAATCAATGCATGTTCATTTTGATCCTATGGGTCAATTCATTAAGTTCAGGGGATAAGGCCATTTTAACTCCATCAGTAGGAGAAAATATTTATATTTCACACAGAAAAATCCAACTGCTATGAACATGCTGTAAAGAAACCAAATGTATGTTACCAGGTATACGGACATGACAATTATGCCTATTTGGTATTCAGAATAAAAATATGACATTAAATATCCAGTTCTCCTTTTGAATAGATGTGTTTACTGACTCTACACAGTGTCAGAATTGAGCCTATTACCCTATGCTTGACACTGGTTTAATATTTTTTTAGTCTAAAGAACAGGAGATTATCAGAAAGAACTGATAAGTAATTAAAAACAATGCCCCAGGCCTAAAGCATTTATTACACATTTATTGTGTAATACTTTTTACATTTACAATTACATTTATTGTATAACACTTTAAAGGGGCAAGTGCATGTTTTCCTCAATGAACCAATTATTAGAAGATCACTTTACTATGAAAGAATAAGTTTCTGTGTTTATCTGAGAAAGAGTAATGTTATATTCAATATAAAATCAAGTTCACGATAAAGTAAGGTGTGAGTACACTTACAATAGCCAGGCATTTGAATACTTTGCCTCTTTGTTGAACTTTCCTAATACATTGCAAGTTTGGGATTTTACCTCATAGCATGAACACCTCAAGGAAAAGGGTAAACAACACTGAAATCACAAGAGAAGAAAAAAGTTCCTGTAAAGACTCATGGGAAAGAGAAGAAGGAATAGAAGTGCATGCTAATGACACTGGCCCAGCTGAGCTACCCAATGTCTAGAAAACCTGCTCTTATATTTTCCTATTAAAGGAGAGAAAATGCTTGCCATTACATTAGAAGGACAGATTAATCAACAGCTAGGTCAGATTTTCTCTGATCCTCTCTAAATTGGTAAGGCAAATGAGTGCAAGCATCTACTTGCTTATGCAAACCCACATATTTGCATTACAGAAATAATTTCATAAGTATGTTTTTTGAGGAGTGTATATGGTAAACTACTTCACATCACTCTAATAAAGCAGGTAATTTATTTTTTCTGGTGTAACTGCCCAGTCAAAAATCAACTGCTTAAAACATCACACCTCTTTATTTTGCCATCTTTCTTGTCACAGGTGCATTTTCATGAGGTAACTGTGTCATAAATACATACATACACACACATATATGTGTGTATGTGTGTGCAACAGAATACTTTAGGAATCTATAAATATATATTATGTATGTCAGTCTTTTAAATGACTGCTTTTATAATGGTAGGAAGAACCAAAATTAAATACGTCTGACCAAATCTGCAAACAATTTAGCTGCCTGCAAGTTTTCAATGTTTTCAATTCACAGTAGTCAGTAATAGTGTCTGTATTACTCAATATACATAAAAATAGTTTAGAAAAAGAAGTTAACATTTAACAGTTACATTTACAAAATGTAATACTTGGAAGAATTTGTGAATAACAACGGAAAAGCAGACATATATCAAATAAACAAGAACAGATGACATTAATTGGCTAAATCATTACAAAATGAGGCTGATCCTACAAAAAAAACCTCATCTGAGTACAAAATCTGGCATACAATGATCTGAATAACAGATGACACCTAAAGATATAAGCACCCAGGAAACAGTTACACTAGACCAGACCATAATGTAAATACAAAACAATTTGAACTCCAGTTTATTATAAGATATAGTTGCAGTGAATAAAACAGTGCAGTAAGGATACTTCATGCAAAAGAGAAAGGTAAGTGAAGTGAGTGCACAAGTTAAAAAGGAGAAATCCTTGTACTAGTAAATCTTGATGAAAATGAAGCAATGCCAACATAACTATAACTTTTGGTATTTGAATATAGCATCAGGATTTGTGCCATCCAGTCTCACATGCACTGTTGCAGAAGAAATCCTTCTGAGGTACAATAAAAAAGGTGTGTGGGTATTTATGAAAATGCATCTGAAAAATATAAGTTTCTGGATGGTCTCCATGTTAGAGGATATAGCAGGTACTCAGTTGAACATTAAAAACTGATGCTAAGGAGAACAAGAAAAAAAAACTTTAAAAGGAGTATTCTTTGACATTGGATGGAGATTTTAGTGAGGTAAAATGTTTCTTAAGTCTGTGTGGTCAGACCTGTTTCTTTGGCAATGAAAAAACCCTCTCTGTTCAAACTTAAATGTCAAAACTGCATTGCTTCTGCAATAGGCACAGAAGCTTCAGAACCTGCATTTTGGAGTCCATTAAAAATGTTGAAATACTTCACTCTGAAAGCATCTGTACTAATTCTCTTCCTCCCCCCCTCCCTTCTTCCCAAATGCATTAAAAATTCAAGAAGTTTGAAAGCAGTATTCTTGTGGCTGTGCAAAAGCTTTTATTGGCAGCTTTTGCATTTTCTCTTTAGCAAATGGATTTTTTTAAATCTTAATGAACTCTGGATTTGTGACCCACCCCATTATTTCTGCTAAAGAAACAAACCATCTGGACAACACTTTTGCAGGTTGATTTGTATTTATTTAAATTAAGAGTAGTGTATGTCATTTTTAACCATCACCAACTCTTTCCACTCAGGTGAATTCTCTGAAGTCTTTAAACTTTATGGCTTGAAATATTAAAGCTATAGTGAGCACATTGAAACAATTACACTGAGGTAAAGGTGGTCATAAAACCAAGTTAGTGTGCCCCTCAAAAGCATATGAAAAGCACTCATGGAAACAGAAAGAGAAGACAGGCCAAGATTGAGGGGAACAAAAATCTGCTACCACATGCAATTGAGAGGCATACATTTTGAGAATACCTTGGCTACTTTTCATTTAGGATGAGAGTATTGACTTAAAATTAAGAACTGATAAGATAGTCCGGAAAGTACTGTCGTCCTTTTTTAATCTTCAGTTGTGCCACTTTCTGAAAGTTTTCCGTATCTTCAGTACAGTGGACTTAGCACCCCCTATCATGTGTCAGATTATTAACGCAGCCCTAGCACAGTACCTGAGTCACCACATAGACATGACCTCAATCCTTGAGATGTTACTTTAAGATAATCCACTTTTTTCCAGATCTTTTCTTGGTGTCTGCTTTTTATCATTCTGCTTTCCTTTCCCTCCCTATTCAGAAGAAATCACAACAAACATTCTTGTATTCAGTTATTGGAAGAGATATTCTGCTGCACATAGCGTCACGCTCTAGCAGTCATAATGCCAAAGCTCATTCTTCCACATTCAGACATTTTTCCACTACACTAATGTCTGTTCTCAGGAATTTTACTTTCATCTCCAGGACATGTGAGAGAAATACTTGTCTCTCGTGTCTCCTATACATTCTCACACACACATAAAGGCTTTTTAATTACACTGTGTTAATGAAGTGAAAAGAAATTAGAAATGGACACAACCTATAAGGCTTTACTGAAAGGTGTGAGCACATCTGTGTGAAGTGTTCAGACGATAAACTCCAGTTCAGCCCTGTCGAAAACATATACAAACCCTGCATTTATAATTGGCCATGAAATTGGGAATTGATGCTGTATACAAATGATTCATACAAATTGTTGTGGAGTTTTTTTTCTCTCACAATACATAATGAGATTTTTACACATGCTTTATACATTCGTTTTATGTGCAGAATGTACACCATCAGTTCATGTCAACATTTTTGAAAGGGAAAATAACATTAACTACTCTTCTGCCATGATAACAAGGAGGACTGGAAGAGGAGTGGAGCCAGCCCCAGGTGGGAATTCCCCTAACTTTTCAGTAGAGGCAACCTTCCTTTTTTTTTCCTGCCTAATAATGGAGATTATTATGAAGTTCTACATGTGCAATCCGAGGGATGACCAGTCTGGAAGACTCAATCCACATGCAGAGAATATACTCAAACAAGCAAACAAGACAATGGCAAATGGCCTAGGAAAGTGAGGACATGGATCCCAAAATAGTAAGAATTTTTTTCCAAATTTTGCATGGAAGAATATCAACACACTAAATTTATTATTCTTTATTGTAAATTTTGCTCCTTCTGTCCTCAACGAAGAATCAGAAGGAGTAAAATACCACAAATTTTTTGTTCCATTTTCTTTTAGGCCCTCTTTCATGAAAGCAATGTACCACATCTGTGGGAGTAGTTATTCTTAAGAGGGAGTAGGGAAGTGTGATACCTACCAACTTTGCAACATGATAGGGTTAAACTCAATTCTGGTATAGATGAGCAGCAGCCGAAAGAACACAGGTGGGATTAATTCCACAAACACCAAGTCTTGAGTTTGGCTCCAAAAGACTGGTTTGTTTAGACAGGCTACGGAAAACTCAAATTAGTCTACTGCAGCCCGAATTTCACTCTTTCAATCTGAATCTCTCTGAACATTGAGAATTTCACCTATCATTCACCAAACTATGTTTCCAAAATAGACAGGCTTCAAATGTTGATCTGTTTTCACAGTTCAAGTTATTTCCTAGGCTGGTGGATGCATTCTGTGGCTAGATTTCAGCATCAAAGGCCATTGTAGAAAATAAGCCTTACATTGCAGAGGCAACAAGTTTCTTTAAATAAAAATAGTATTTAGGTACTGAGATTCCTGAGTTTACAAAGGCAAGGCTTCATTTAGCAGACTGGACTCTATTCTCAGTTCCACATATTGCTGGTGGATTGACAGCTTAACAGCTATTGACAAATTTCCATTAATCTGTGTTTTGAAAAAGAAAGATGAAAATGCTCTACTTTCTTCTTCAATTCCAACAAAAACAACACCACTCAAACCCATTTTTTGCTCTACAGGAGGTGAACTTAGTCACAGACAAAGAGTAATTAGATGCTTTGATCCATCTGCCTCACATCTTTCAGTGGTTTTCTCAGTAGTCTCCACCAAAGAAGCAGGGGTGATCCTTCTGTAATTTTTGCTAGAAAGCGGGTAGATTAGAAAGAACAATTCAAGGCTATAAATTCTAGGTGCTGGAAAGTTTCTTTCCTTGAGCTTGGAGTGGGGTATCTCAATTTCTCACCGTGTACAATTGTTTGTTTGAGCAATTATTTGTAGATGTATCTGTTAGCCAACTCAGACAGCACTACATGCAACGAGGCTGAATTTCTAGCTATTCTGAATTCCTACTTTTGGTGCTCAAATCTCCCCTATGGCAGAAGTTAAAACTATGAATTTCGTACTAAGTCCAGGCACCTAGGAATTAGGCATTGCACTGAGCATTGGAAGTAAATTTTTAGATTTTACCTTTTTTTCCTCTGTAGCCCTATTTTATATTCAATTACAAAAAATGAAGATTGTGAGGAGAAGTACTTTGTTGCTTTGGTAATGAAATCTATAGTAGTGTCTTCTGGATTACCAAATACATATGATGAATTTATACAAACAAATAAAACCACCATATGCACAAAGCTAACATTTCTTGCTGTATTCCCTAGCTGTAGTCACTACTTCATGCTTCAAACTAACAACTCTTCACATAGCTACTGGCAACATTCTTAAGGCTTTAAAATTGAAAAGTCTTTGTAAACATGGAAACCAGCAGAAATGCTAAGCCCCAAGGTAACAACAGCTTTAAGAAAGAGCACTGTATCACATTCTCAAACTGCTTCTTGCGGTTTTAATTACTTGACTTTAATTGAGCTTGTCCTTGCACCGAGAATTTAATTAAATAAATGAATAAATAAAAATCTTGATGGCCAGATTGGGTTTTGGCTAACCACATTCTACTGTGCATTCCCACAGGCAATTAATTTAAGACTTTAGGGCTTGGACATAAATCCATGGTCTGTTTATCCTTTATAAAAATACATATTCTAATGATCCTGTCCCATGTGAATTCACACTATAAGACTTCCACCAGGGAAGATGGGATGCTGAATGATCTGCAGACTGCAGCAGATGAAATGCAAAAGATGAGGAAGGCATGCCAATCCTTTAAGACTGCAGCCAGACTTGGAGAGAGCAGAACGAGACTCACTCAAAAAGACAGGTATGAGACTTTGGGTATTTAGAGTCTTCCTTTAGGGAGAAGCCATCATAGACGTAATAAATGTAAGTAAGTATGAGTAAGAAACATAAAACTTGATAAACTCTATCTGAACACGAGGAAGAACTGCTTTACTCTGAGGAATGTGGTCAGAGCATGCAGGGATGCGATGAGGAAGGCCAAGGCCCACCTGGAATTGAAGCTGGCAAGGGATGACAAAAACAACAAGAAGGGCTTCTTCAAACTACATCAGCAGCAAAAGGAAGGCTAGGGACAATGTGGGGCCGCTGCCGAATGAGGCAGGTGTCCTGGTGATGGAGGATGCTGAGAAGGCAGAGCTAATGAATGCCTTCTTTGCTTCAGTCTTCAGCGCCAAGTCAGGCCCTCAGGAATCCCAGGCCCCGGAGGTAAGAGAAGAAGCCTACAGAGAGGATGACTTTCCCTTGGTCGAGGAGGACTATGTGAGAGATCGCTTAAGCGATCTGGACGCCCACAAATCCATGGGCCCCGATGGAATGCACCCACGAGTACTGAGGGAGCTGGCGGATGTCATTGCTGAGCCACTCTCCATCATCTTTGAGAGGTCCTGGAGGACAGGAGAGGTGCCCAAGGACTG
>Ga0065711_1006992_pt1 | contig 29846 bp, 18 predicted proteins | sample Hoacrofraction12_FD_59098 | JGI IMG/M metagenome (GOLD analysis project Ga0065711, IMG submission 59098) | Hoatzin crop microbial communities from Cojedes, Venezuela - Epithelial fraction 12 v2 (version 2) | ecosystem: Host-associated > Birds > Digestive system > Esophagus > Crop | place... | reverse complement strand
GGGCCGGGGCCGGGGCCGGGCCTCTCTCTGCCGAGGGCCTGCGAGGGAAGTGGCCCCGGGGCGGGCTGGGCTGGGCCGCGCCGGCCCGCAGCCTGAGCTGGGGGTGCGGGTGGCCGCGTTTGTTGGCTCTCCGAGCGGCCGGGAGCCGGTGTAGGGGGCCCGGTGAACGCGGAGTGGTAACGGGCAGGGGCGTCCCGCGGCCGGCCGGCCCCCTCCCGCTGAACGCGGGGCCTGCTGCCGGTGCGGGCAGGGGGGTGGCTGGGGCCCGGCAGTTCCAGGCCTTTCGTAGTTTGTGCGGCAAAGGCGGAGTGCTTCAGGTGGAAAAGTGCGTGGGGAGGCGGCGTCAGCGGAACGTGTGTGTGATACAGCGTGGCTGCATGGCACAGCTGCTCCATGAGGGGGAAAAGTGAGGGGAAAAACCCGCAACTTCATCCTTCCCCTCATTCCATACTGTAAAATTTATTTCTCCACGCTCAGTTTTCTCTGTTCCATGTAGATTATAGAAGAAGAACTGGAATAGAATCATAGAATCATTAAGGTTGGAAAAGACCTCTAAGATCACAAAGTCCAACCATCAACCCAACACCACCACGCCTGCTAAACCACATCCCGAAGTGCCACATCTACACGGTTTTTGGACACCTCCAGGGATGGAGACTCCACCACCTCCCTGGGCAGACTGTTCCAATGCCTGACCACTCTTTCAGTAATTTTTACTGATCTCAAATCTAAACCTCTCCTGATGCAACCTGAGGCCATTACCTCTTGTCCTATTGCTAGTTACTTGGGAGAAGAGACCAACACCCACCTTACTACAACCTCCTTTCAGGTAGTTGTAGAGAGCAATAAGGTCTCCCCTCAGCCTCCTCTTCTCTAGACTAAACAGCCCCAGATCTCTCAGCTGCTCCTCCTTAGACTTGTTCTAGGCCCCTCACCAGCCTCATTGCCCTTCTCTGGACACACTTCAGCACCTCAATGTCCTTCTTGTAGTGAGGGGCCCAAAACTGAACCCAGTACTCCAGGTGCAGCCTCACCAGTGCCAAGTACAGGGGCACAATCACCTCCCTACTCCTGCTGGCCACACTATTCCTGACACAAGCCAGGATGCCATTGGCGTTCTTGGCCACCTGGGCACTCTGCTGGCTTGTGTTCAGCTGGCTGTCAACCAACACCCCCAGGTCCTTTTCTGCCAGGCAGCTTTCTGGCCACTTCTCCCCAAGCCTGTAGTGTTGCATGGGGTTGTGACTGAAGTGCAGGACCTGGCATTGGCCTTGTTGAAACTCATACAATTGCTCTTGGCCCACGGATCCAGCCTGTCCAGATCCCTCTGCAGGGCCTTCCTGCCCTCAAGCAGATCGGCACTCCCACCCAACTTGGTGTCATCTGCAAACTTCCTGAGGGAGCACTCAATCCCTTCATCCAGATCATTGATAAAGATGTTAAACAAGACTGGCCCCAAAACTGAGCCCTGCGGGACGCCGCTTGTGACCAGCTGCCAGCTGGATTTAACTCCATTTGCCACAACTCTCTGGGCTCGGCCATCCACAGCCAGTTCTTTACCCAGTGAACTTACACCTGTCTAAGCCATGAGCTGCCAGCTTCTCCAGGAGAATGCTGTGGGAGACAGTATCAAAGGTATTACTAAATTCCAGTTAGATAACATCCACAGCCTTTCCCTCATCCACATAGAAGGAGATCAGGTTGATCAAGCGGGACCTGCCTTTCATGCACCCATGCTGGTTGGGCCTGATCCCCTGGTTGTCCTGCACATGCCTGGTGAGCGCACTCAGGATGAATTGCTCCGTAACCTTCCCCAGCACCAAGGTCAGGCTGACAGGCCTGTGGTTTCCAGGATCCTCCTTCCGGCCCTTCTTGTAGATGGGCGTCACGCTGACAAGCCTCCAGTCATCTAGGACCTCCCCTGTTAGCCAGGACTGCTGGTAGATGATGAAGAGTGGCTTGGCCAGCTCCTCCGCCAGCTCCCTCAGCACTCTCAGGTGGATCCGATCCAGCCCCATGGACTTGTGGGTGTCCAGGTGGCATAGCAGGTCATTAACTGCTTCCTCCTGGATTATGGGGGTTTATTCTGCTCTCCATTGACTACTAAATGTTGACTACTTCAGTGCCCTTAATAAGAATACCCTGAGTCCAGCAATTTTAGCAACAGTTCTCTTGGCTTGACATGTCATTTGTTACTTTAGGTGGTAGGGAAAAAAGTTTCAGAGAGGCCTTGGTAAGATGTCACTCTTGCTTTCTCTAAAGGTTTCATCCTCCACATGCATACACAGTCTTTCAAAGGCTTCGGAAAGTTTGGTTGAGATGTAGCATTTTCTAGGTTTGCATTTCCAACAAATATTAAACACAACACAAATATAGCAGGTTATTGTTTATGTTATTGTGATAGCTGATGGGCTTGCAGTGTTTCTAGTAAGGTTCATTGCTGAGACTGCACAGTAAAATGAGACTACTTGTTACATGGAAAAAATGCAGCAGCTTAAGGGGTCTGACTGTAAGTCTTTCAAGCTCAAACATTGTTTTTATAGAGGTGGTATAACTGAAGCTCAAAAATGGAGGGATGGCAGCATTTGGCCTTTAGTTTCAAAGGGGAAAAAAAATCAATTCATTACAAACATGTAACTTCTCATAAAATGCCCCGGTGGTCCAGCAGCATCTGAAGTCAGGGTACTGTATGACCGGGAGGCTGGGCAGCTGTGCAGGGCACGGAAGACCCTGCACCTCAGGGGCTGTAGCTGTGCTGGAGTGGTTATGAAGCACAGCATGAGCTAAATGATTGTTAGTACACAGATGTACTCATAGAGTCCGCATGGCAAAGTGTAACTATGTCTTCCAGGCTAGTTTAAGTCACCAAATTTGAGTTCAAACCAGATTAGCACCCAGAATGTGTCTTCCTCCCAGCCCCACTAAAAACATTTACTGTGTTGACCTTTCTGGTAGCCTTCCTTGCTTCTCACTCCCCTAAAAAAATTGGAAGCTGCAGCAGTAGCTTTTTATCTTGTAGATGGGCGTCACAAAAAAAAAAAGTTATCTTTTTTTCCCTAATGTTCATTTTCCTGTTTTCTCTATGAGTATGATAGCCTGAATTACAGGAGGACTGACAAGCGTGAATGCTTCAGAGCACTGACAATTAGAAAGGGATGATAAGTGTTCCTAACTGTGAATTTCTGAGTTTAGCAGACACAACTCCTGGCCAGAAAGTTGGTGGCTGGCTCCAAGATTGAAAAAAGAGACATTGATAAGACTAAGAAAGAAGAAATTAATACCTCTTCATTCACCCCCAAAGACCAGTGCATTTTATGTGTTTGAAGAACTTGCAAGTTTTTAAGAGAGTTGAAACAGGGTTTGCAGTACGTCTGTAGCTGCCTGGCACTGCGGTACAGGTTTGCTGCTCCTCATGCTGTGTTGTGGTTTTGTACGATTGCCTCGTGTCAAATAATGGCTTGTCAAATACCACACTGTCTTTCGGTACATCATGGCGTTAATGCTAGAAGTATTTACAACTGTTAATAATTTTTCTTACAAATGTTGCACGTTAGTTTCGCATGTAAGGTTTGCAAGTTTTTAATTTCATTTTGTTATTCCTTAATACAAAATGAAACAGGCAAAGATACGCATGTTTGTCCCTCTGTGCTAACTACTGCAAGTATTCGCAGTGTGCTGCAAGAGTAATCCTGTCTCTGACTGACTGGGAGAATAGCGCTATTGTTATCGTCACATTTTAGGACAGTATCAGCATGTTACGTAAGTAGTTTCTGGAAGTATATACGAGGAGAGAATTAGAGGCCTTCACAACCTTTTTTATTTCATGTAGTTATCAAAGATTATATCAAATATGCTAAGTGCTGTTATTACAAGTAACTTAAAATGTGTTTACAGGTCTTTTTAAACAGATATATTTCTTTTGTGCCTTTCAGGGTATCTGCTGACTAGTGCCAAAAGATTTAATTGCTGTTTATTTTCGCTAGTCCTCAGGCCAGAAGAGTAGAGCAAATTGCTAGTATTTCTTCTTGTAAAGGAAGCATCAATGAATTGTATACCTGCAGATTGCTAAATGCAATGGGATTACAGGGGTATTATTGAGGGTCTAACTAAGTTAGCTACAACTCAGTACTCTGTGAGAAGACCCTAATTTCAGAATTGAGACTGAGTTTGTAGCAATGGAATAAGAGAAAGGCAAAATTAATATACTTTTAAAACTTAACTCATTCAATGAGGCATCCTTAAAAGGGAGTATTGGTTGAACTTTTCTATTAGTTTACACTGAAATTGTAAAGAACTCTGTCTTATTGAACTAAATCCATTCTTCTTAATGAAAAAGTAATATTTTACTTTGATATTGAATTACCTTCTCTACTGTCTGCAAGGTTTGCATGGTATTGTTTTAACAGGCAACGGCATTCCTTTGTTTCTAATACAAATAGTATAGTTTTTTTCTCTTTTGTTTTCTTCTCCTTTTCAGGTAGCAAAGACTGGGGAGAAGCAGGGGTTATCTATTCTTTAATGAGTAAACTATGGAAAAGAAAGTCAATAATTACACTGCTGTGGCTACTGTGTTTCTGATAGGTCTATGGGTTACATATTTTTCTCTTGCACATTCCAGTCAGTTTGACAATGTCATGCAAAATATATGTTTAAAAATAAGTTCTGGAAGTACCAGCTCTTACTTCTTTTTTATAGTTATTGATTAACAGGGCACATTATCTCTGGTCAGTGAATGATCTGTTACTCCACACAGAACATCCTTTCTAGCTGTCTGTTTTCTGCCATGGTAGATATTTGATGTTTGCCAAGCCACTGTGGCAAAACTTAGTGTAGTTATATAAAGTGCATAGGCCTGCCTCTCCAGTGTGACTGGTGATCTTGATTATTTCAGTTTCAGAATACCTGGTTTGAAACACTTGAAAATGGAGACCAGTTTTAAAGCTGTGTGACTTTTTAAAAATTGGGCTCTTTTTCTGTTCTGTCTAAACTGGCAATTGTAATAGCAATTTTTATTACAGAAACCCATTTTCACAACAATTCTAACACAGACTTGAACCTTGAATTGCATTTAGTCTTAATTGTCATTCAAGGAAAAGAAGATCAGTGTTGTCAGATAGCGGAAACCTGCCTTCTAGATGACATTCAGAAACATTTTGAAGCCGTGTCAGTAAAAATGTTTCATCCTCTATGCTTACAAATGTGATAAGGTAATAATTTACTAGAACTTATTTCAATGAAACAAAATCACTGAAGGGAAGAGAAGGGGATCTTACCTTTTAAAATTGCTTAGTGATGTGTAGAAACTAATTCCTGGAATCTCTGAAGTTTTTTCAGGTCACTTATTTACTATGCAGGCATGCTTTTTGCTTCACGAAGCTTCTGTTGCCTTGGCATTAGAACATACCAACTACGAACAGATTTGCTTTCCAGATCCATCAAACTTTCAGCCTCTGCAGTAAGTATTCCTTCAGTTTCATAGATAAAACTATTTCATACGATGTTTTGGAGTCATGCTAATTTTGCAGTGTTGCCAATATATATGCATTAGCTGTGTTTTCTTTGTTTCTTGTTACATTGATCCAAACATTGAGTATCAAGAACAAAATAAGATATTTGAATCAGTCAACTATTTAACCACACTGGCATAACAGAAGTTGGTGATTATTGCTTTGTGTATCCTATTCAGTCACATCTAGCACAGATCAGGCCAGAAGGATTGCCTAATTGGTAGGGCACTACAGCTTGAGAGACAGGAGACAAGTTCAATCCCAGCTTTATCACAGACTTTTGCTAAGACAGTTGATTTCTCTGTATCTCAGTTTTCCTTTAATGAAATGAGAGTAGTGGTGCTTCTTGATGCCGCAATAACAAGGGGTATATAAGTACCTCAAACTTAATTTTATGCAGGATCTTCTCAATTTCCCAGCTTAACTGCTTATAAGATTGTGTAATTTCATTTTAAGTCTTCCAGTTTTGTTGAGAGAAAACAGAGCTTTGCAACATGGTAGGTGGTTGGAGGTCACACTCTGTGTTGCATATAGAACACTGGAATGTAAATTGTGTTGCCAGGTCAGAACAGGAGTTCATTTAGTCAGCAACTTGGGTCAACCAAGGCACATGTCAGATCCTTCAAGACAGAAGTTCAAACCATTATACTGGACAGTTGTAGCATTTTTTGCCTATATGAGAAGTTTCTTTTAGCATGCAAGCCACCTTGAAGGTCAGCTTTTGCCTGAGTCAGTTTTTCGTATGTTGTAAGTATTTGTGTTCTATGTAATGAAGTTGGATATTCTCACTAAATGTGCTGAAACCTAATCCTGGTTTATTTTTGATTTTTCTTAAGATCTTGGCTTCAGTTGTAGTTTTTGACATTGAATTCCACAATTTAATTATGCACCTTCTAAAAGTATTTGCTTCTATCATTATTAAACATATTTCTATTCAGTTTAATCTCAAGTTTCTTTGTATTAGGAAGGAAAATAAATATGAGCAGCACCTGATTTTCTATCAGGTGCTTTCCCTGATAGGAAGTGTTAGGGAAAGCAGGAGGTCAGAGTTAGAGCTTGATGAGGACATACCTGTCCTGCTTAACACTGGTCTTAAACTCATGGAAATGTTAGAAATTACTTGAAGATTATCAAGTGATGACATAACTCGGCTGAAAGAAAAAAAAGTCTTAAGAATAGTCACGACCTTCTGGAAGAAAGAATGCTACTTAAGGTATTATTTTAAAATGTCAGTTACTTGGTTGGCTTTCTCAAAGTAATAAGGTGGACCTGAACCCCACTGTAAGCTGAATCTGTGAAAACCTGCAAACTAATTCATGTCCAGCTATTCTGTTTTAAAACTAGTTTCAAGGCAAAAAAAAAAAAAAAAAGGAAGACTTGAATCATTAAATATTTAAACTTAAAATTGTATGAGAGCTGTAAGGTGAAGGCTTGTTTTACTTGTCAATACATTTCTAGCTAGGAAAGGTTACTTAATGCAGTTAAGATTTACATTATAGTTAATTATGAAAGTCCTGTAGTTGATAAGCCTTTAGCTTTTAGCAAATTGAAACAATTTCAAGAAGACCTGGACAGTGGAACAAATTTACCCATGGCAGCATACAGAATTCTCATTATTAACTGGAAAGATTCAAGGTGAGACTTCTTACTCGTTGTAGTATGAGAAGTAGTCTGGCATGTGAAAAAAGATGGGAGGGGGGGCTCAGGCTAAGTAGTACCTGTGTTATTTGTGTTTATATAGTAGAGCCAAACATCAGTCATATTTACCAAGACATTGTCCTGGTTTAACCCCAGCCAGCAGCTAAGCACCACACAGGTGCTTGCCACCCCCCTCAACAGTATATACTGAGCATGATGTCATATGGTATGGAATATGGTCAGTTTGGGTCAGCTGTCCTGGCTATACTCCCTCACTGCTTCAGTCATTATAACATGGGAAGCTGGAAAGTCCTTGACTTAGGATAAGCATTACTTAGCAACAACTGAAAATATCAGTATGTTATCAACGTTATTCTCATACTAAATCCAAAGCACAGCACTATACCAGCTACTAGGATGAAAATTATCCCAGCTGAAACCAGGACATGTATTTTTAAATTGGATTCATTTTCTAAACCGTATGTGTTTTTTCAAGTAGATGCAGTACAGATTACCTAGTCAGAACTCCTCTTTGACTCTCTCTTGTTCTATGTCAAGAAATACAACTTCATCTGCCTAGTTATCTTAATGGTTTTCTTCCCGAGGACAAATAAAAGGTCCCGTGCTTGATTCCTCTGGTGTTTGTCACTCCTAGATGAGGTCAGAATCAGATCTGTAGAGAAGACATGTGAACAGAGAAGTATCTGTTTAATTTTATAGCTTCCTATTCTTCAAATCATTACATACATGGTAACTTCATTACTGTAAATAGGTTGAGTGCAAACATGTACCTGCATTATGTTTCTACTGTGAGTCATTCCCATTGATTTAAAATTGAAACTTGGAGTGTAATGGAGTGTCTGGAGTACCGTGGGACTATGTAATTCCTATGTAATTTTTTTCCAGTATCAAGCTGGTTTACAAAGATAGAAATGGGCTTGCACTTTTTTGTTTGCAAGTAGAAAGAAATGGGTTTCCTCCCTAACTTTTTTTTCTCTTTTTCACTTAAAAGTACCACAACTATCAATAACTTTTTCTCTGCCTTTATAGAGAGTACTCATTGAAAGTCTATACTAACACAGTTTTCCAAGACCTTAATCGAAGGTCTGAATATACAGCAAAAACATGTTCTAATGTGGTTTTGCTGTGCTGTAAGTAAATACTTTGAAGTTTGAAAAGTCTGAATGAAAATAGGAAATGTCTGTGCTATTTTCCTCCTACCCATCAATTTAACAAATAAAATTACATCGAAAATGCATGCTTTCCAAACTGGATTGAGCAGGAATTGGGCTAGAAATAACACAGTCTTTAAATTGTTAGTGTATCATAGAAAAGAAAAAGAATGTAGGCACTCTATTTTTTTCTTTCTTTTTAGGTCATATTTTAAAGCTGTTGAGCTAAATTATGCCCCTGCTCCATCCTTGCTGAAAGTTCAGTGGCTTTAGGTAATTATGAATGAGAATTTAGGACATTTTTGTGTATTTTCTTCTTAGTCTGAATTCAAGCTATTATAGAAGCTTTAATGAAAGAACATGTCTATAATTTTGTGTAACTACTGAATTCAGCTGGCAGTGGTATATTTGAGACAGCATGAAGGAGGGTTTGTCATGCAGAATTCAACAATATAGTACTTTGTCTTTCTTAACAAAACCCTTCTGTCTGTATATTTTGATCTTGCAGACAATGGCCTTCAGACACAAAAACACAAGACGAATTGAAGGCCTTGATAGCAATGTGTGGTAAGTAAAAGGAAAATATGTACAAATTTCAGAAAATGTCTTTGGCCTGTACATTTTCTTTCGAAACTGATAATTATTGCCAACAAGAAGGTACATAGCACTTGCTGTCTCTGCTGAAATGTATTTGGCACCTGTTTAGAAGTAGTGAACCAAATTCTGTTAAGGGTGTGAATGAATTCTTATTCTCGAGCTTTAAATATTAGGCTTGGGCTTTTCTTCATCTAGTAAATTATGTAAGACAAGTATAACTCTTGGGCATGGTAGTATAGCTGACTTTCAAATTTAAATGTTAATTTTGTTGAGTAATGTATTTTAATTACACTTGATTTGTGTTTACCAGATGAGTCAGGTTTCTTTTTAAAGCCATTATACTTGTCTTTATAATTTAGCTCATTATTTTTAATATACTTTTTTCAAGGTATTAAGTTGGCCTTAAAGCAATATTGCTATCACTGGTAAATGTGGAATTTCTTTAGTTGGTGGAAACACTATTTTGGGCTTACATTAGTTGTGTGTATATACACCCAAGGTGTTTTGATCATCCAGCTTCAAACTAATGCAATTTGTATTTGTTTTTGACAGAACTGTGATGCTATGTGGGTTTTCTTGTTTTGTTTGTTGGTTTGTTTGTTTTTTAATCTTGTTAACATTTGGGTAGGGAGGAAGGGGTAAAATGCAATGCTCACCTGTGAAGAGAGGAAAAAAAAATCGTTCAAGAATTCTCACTTTCGTATTGGGCAGGCTACTAGGAACAGTTAATGAAGAGCCTGAAAGTCTGTTGCCTAAAATTACAAAAAAAAGCACTCTGAGGTGGCTGGATAGTTTAAATTACACCTTCACTTGACAGAATCTAGCCTTTAAAACATATAATGTGCCTGTTCTAATTAGGTCTACTTCATTTTGCAAAGAGGGCAGTGTTCTATTTCTGCCCACATCCAGAGTTACTGTGTGTTTGTGCGTGTGCGCATCTGAGCACAATTCTGCTGGCAGAAAAGTTATTCTGCAGGTGCAGAAAGTCACCCTTTTATTGGGTTTCCTCTGACTCCTATGGTTACTTACCATTGTCTCAGCCCCCGCCTCTCCATGTGAGCATTTTACTTAAACATGTTTCCACTGCTGTGAATTTGGCAAAGTTAAATACTTTTTTATTGCCTTTTAGTGCTAATGAAGAAAAAGATAATTTTATCTGGTATGTTAACTTTAAGATGTTTTTTCCCTTTAGGGTTGAATTTACAAAGGTGGCAGCAGATCCCTCAATTGTTAATCTTGGTCAAGGCCTTCCTGATATTTCCCCTCCTAGCTATGTCAAAGAAGAGCTTGCAAAGGCAGCAGCAGTTGACAAACTGAACCAGTACACACGAGGCTTTGTAAGTACTGTGGACATTGAGGACCCAAGTTCAGTGGAGAACATGCCACAGGGAAAATAATGACTTTCCTTTAAACTGGTTTTATCTGTAAGCCATACTGTTATGTCCCAAATGAAGTCGATCTAGTAGCCTTATCTGTTACTAATGAACATCCTTTGTGTAGGCTTCTTCAAGACAGAATCCTTCAGCAAGAGCAAAATGGTAGAGCACGTCTGGGATGGATTGTCTTCGAAGAGTCAGTTCACAGTTTAAAGCATGCAAATTATACATTTACCTCTGATTTTGGTCAGTGTAAACATGAATCAGATAGGGTAATGGTAGAATGAGAAAGAAATACTTGACACAGTGCCTCTAGGATCAAGAAAAGATTCATCCATAACGTTTAGTAGATTTCAGTGGAGATTAGGAAATGATGAAACCAGTAAGTTTTTGCCCCTGGAAGATAGTCACTACCCATTCCGTAAGATGGCTTGTAGAGTTTATGTCTTGAGCTGGGTGTGAGTGTGTGGCATTTATCATTGTCCAAGACAGGATATTCAACTGGACTATTCCTGTTTTACTATGACCACTTCCTTGTCTGGTTTGTCTGTCTTTTATTTTGTGGTAAAGATAAACCATGTTGTCCAATTGAGAATCATGTGTCAGGATTGCTACAAGACCCCAAGGAGTCTATCTAATATTTTTCTAGATGACCATGTTATGCAACTGTCATAGAAAAACATTGTATAGACTGGTAGGCCAGCAATTGTGTTGGTAATTGTGGCATCATTGTGTATATATTCCAGCATAACTTTTTGCCTATTCTTTGAGAATCTGCATGAAGTGACAGGGAGCAGCAGTGGCCAGCAGGTCCTCAAAGGAGAAGCTGTCACAGCGAGCAGGGTGGAGAACTCACCAGCCAGGGCCCAGTCCCGCAGCACCTGAGCAAGGCAGGCCCAGAGCTGGTAGCTGAGGTCAGCCCGGATCACCAGGCAAGCTTCTGGTGGTGAGGTGGCCTGAGGTCAAGCCTGGAAGTTAATCCACAGGTCAGGCCCTGCAATGCTAACCATGGTTAGACATAGCCCAGCGATCACTGGGCAGGTCCAGGGTGACATGGCAGGTCTAAGGTCAAGCCACAAAATCAGTCTGCAGGTAGGGGCCAGGTTCAGCAGGGTCTATGGCCAGGTGTAGGCATGGCTGTAACTGAATTGCAGATCAGCAACCCTGCTATGTAGCACTTCCATGGAGTCCAGGGGCACTGCTCTGGGTAGAGGCCCCAGGTGGGGCTGGTCAGGGCCAGTAAGGCCTACTAGGGCACTCAGGGCCCTGGCAAGAACAGAAAGAAAAAAAAAAAATCCCCAGTGACTGTAGTCTCATTCCATTCCTCTTTGGGTCATTTTGTTTAATCATCTTTAGCTGTGTGCAAAGACTCTCTGCAAGTATGAGATAGATATAGATATATATATATATAAAAACCCTGTCTCTGTATATATAAACTTGAAAGTACAAAGCAATTATTTCGTGTTGGACACCAGCAAAAGATGGCTGGGATTTAGTGAACTTCTGGGCTAAGCATCAGTGTGTTCATCACCCATTATAAGGTACCTGAAAAGTCTTTGCTCATCAGACAGACAAGGTTTTGGAGGAGCCTTGGTGTAAGGGGAAAGGTTACAGAGAGAATGGGCTACAATCTACCTTCTGACAAATACTCACAGACTGATTCTCTAAAACAATTTGCAAATTAAGCATAAATGCAATTTTCCCAATGCTTGCAATTATTCAATATTTACTTCTGTCACTATATTCTTTATTTCCAAACAGTTTGATAATTCCCATGATAATTATGGATGTTGGCAGATATATTATACTGTAGACAGTAATTAAAGAGGAATTTTTACCAATATTCCCATCTTCAGCCTTTGCACTTCCTCTACAAACTTCTGCACTTTTAAAGCTTTTGAGCACAAGTATTTGTGGTTGCAAATATGGGAGAGATGAGTATGAATGATGCACATCCATCTGATAATTGAGACATTGTCTCAACTCTCTGTGGCAGTTGGACCTCTCACTGACTGTAGGGCTATGGCCTGTAGTGTGGGCTAACGTGACTTGGGTGTTGCAGCATTCCTGTGTAGCTGACACACTGATGGCAAGAAATGGCTGTCATTTGACGACTTGTAAGCCTTAATTTATAGTAATGTTTTTGTTTACAGAAAGGTTCATCATTTCGTGCCTTGTGTGTAGAGGTACGATGTTTAATATTGTAGAGTAGGAATAGTGTTATATGGTTGTGTTTTCTCAGGGAGCTGTTTTTTATTTCTACCAAATACCCAAAAAGAAAAAAGGTTTTCACAGCAGGAAACCTGTATTCTTCCTGAGTCGACAGAATTGTTCCTTCTTATTTGCATATTGTATATGATCTTTGTTGCATGTTTGTTTTCTTGTTCTTTGCACATTTTGACAAGAGTACGTTAACTGCCATGTCCCTGTAGGGGACACAAATGGTGAATGGTGCTCTGAGATTTGCGTTACGACTGTATGAATCATCATTCTGATCACACATGAGGTTTATCAGCAGTATATAAACAGAATAAAAAGATTCCCCTTGCACCAAATAATTTTTAGTGGAAAGATAAGGAAGGAAACAGAAGGAACTTCAGATGGAAATATGGGCAGATAGGAAAGAGGCTCTAGAGGAAGTGAGGATGAATTGGTGCCAGGGTGTTCCCTTCTCTCATCCCGTCTCTTGACCTAGCTCTACTATAGGCTACCTGGAGCTATCCTGAGATGTGATAATAGGATAGAAATTAAAAAGCATCAGATATACAAAAATAATTTCCTAGCAGATACAAATAAATTGAAACCACTTTTCTTCCCTAATGTGTAAAAGCTTTAAACCATGCTACCTGTTAACAGCCATTAATATTGGGGGCTTATCTTGTATTTTTCTATTTCAAAATGTATTATTTTGATATATGTTGAAAAAAACTCAAACATAGCCTTTGTACATTGTCAGGAATACACCAATCAGTTGCATTTGTTTTCTTTGAACAGGGACATCCTTCGCTTGTGAAAGCCTTGTCTCAAGTGTACGAGAGAGTTTGTGGAAGAAAGATTGATCCTCTCACAGATATCCTGGTGACCGTGGGGGCTTATGGATCTCTCTTTAGTACAATACAGGCATTAATTGGAGAGGGTGACGAAGTAAGTTTTTATTCTTAGTATTCACATATACTCACTGAAATGAGAATTTGCCTGGTTTTTATTCATCAACTTTTAAATACAAGTTAATGTTGGGGCTTCTTTCTGATCTCCATTCATTGGATTTGTTACAGTTGCACATCTGACAAAGTTTCAGAAGCTGTGATGAGGAGACTATCCTTTGGACGTCTTCCTATCATTGACCACCTTACAAAGCCCTTTCTTTCATAGTTATGGTACCTGTAGCAGTTTCTTTATCACTGTTACCGTTAGGTGACACAGTACGCACTGAGTTCTTATTTGAGAAAACTTGTGGGCTGTTGTCTGCAACAGAAGACTAAGGGTGGCGCAAAGTATTGTTGGTGTTTGAATAACCATTGTGTGTCAAGTTCTGTTTTGGACCATTGCATGGTAGCAGCATAAGTGGCAGGAAAGTCCTTTAAAGAAAGGATTGTTATTTTACTGTGCTAGCTGTGATGGTGTACTTCACTACTGATGTCTGCCTTTTTGACAATGATATTAAAAGTCATTTGGGGGGGATATTTGTATCTGTAGTGGAAATGAGTTTTTTGTGTTGTCATGCATTTTGCTTTCAGTGTTTTGTTGGTTCCACTTGTATATTGTATTCTCATCTGTATCTTTTCTTCCTTTTCTGTTGCTCTGATATTCACTTCTCTTTTTTTGTAACAGTTCTCTGCTATTAGCCTTTGGGATTTTCTTTTGTTTTGCTATTATCTAGCCTCTACACAATTTTCCTTGAATTTGTCCTCTCTTTCTACCTGAAAATTTTCTTCTGATAAAATCTGAGGACTTAAGCTGTTCTTTTGAGATTTCTAGATTCTTGGAAATCATGGAAATTCATGGGCAGAATTAGGGCAGCTGTGCTGTGGTTTAACAATTTGCATTTGCTGTCTCCCATGTTTGCATCTTTGCCTTCCACCTTCAAATCTGTGTGCAAGACCCGAACATTCCTAATATTATATCTTAGTAGTTGTAATATGTAACTATAGAAGAACAGCCTGTGTGTGTTGTCAAAAATGAGTCATGCTTATCATACTTAGACTGAGGAATATTCTGCAACGTTAGATCAGGATAGAGTGCCAGAAACATGATCCAAGTTATACCACCAAAGTAAATCTAGAAATATGATGGTATCATGCATGGTAAATTCTCCATTTCTGATACTGATGATTGTAATTTCAGGTAATAATAATAGAGCCGTTTTATGACTGTTATGAACCAATGGTAAAGATGGCAGGTGCAAAGCCTGTTTTCATCCCACTGAGATGTGTGAGTAGCTTTTTAAAAATTATTTATCATATAAAGTTTCTCATCCATACTTAATACAGTTTGATGAACACCTTCTAGGCGATGCTTTTCTGTATAGTTTTTCATAATATTCAATTACATAAAAATGAGATAGATTGCGATAGTGTAAGTCTGAGACAATGACAATCCAAAGCAGATAGAACTTATCAGTGTTGGAGAAGGTGGAACAATGTTTCTCATTTACTTTAGTTTGTACATTCTGAAAGCTGATCAAAATTCCTTTTTTGGATGTCATCAGAGAATGTTTTCAGTGCAAATAAGGGAAGGAGGATCACATATCAGTGCAATTTCTGTATCTGCTGGTTTTCAAAAGATTTGGTTTCTGATCCCTTCAGCAACTCTGACAATGACAGAATGTGATTTCCTTTCCGATACCCGATTCCTAAATAAGGAGCGATCATGCATATTTGCTATACATACCTACAAGAATTACTGTTTCCTTTATTGATAAAAAGGAATAATTTTGGTATAGGTTAATTTTCAGATTGGTACTGCTGGCATTATGCTGCCAGCTTGCAGGGATTATTCTGGATGCAAAGTGTCGATCCTGTTACTGTTGCCTTGGGTAACTGGCAGCCTTGCACGGGGAGGGCTGAGTGGCTCTTTAGGCAGGATTGTTGCCTGAACACCGGGAATTAAGCACCACATGGGGTGACAAAACCTCTGGATTGAGTGCTCCCTCAGTAAGTTTGCAGATGACACCAAACCGGGCAGGAGTATTGATCTCCTTGAGGGTAGGAAGGCCCTGCAGAGGGATCTGGACAGACTGGATCGATGGGCCGAGGCCAACTGTATGAGTTTCAACAAGGCCAAATGTCGGGTCCTGCACTTCAGTCACAACAACCACATGGAACGCTACAGGCTTGGGGAGGAGTGTGGCCGGAAAGCTGCCTGGCAGAAAAGGACCTGGGGGTGTTGGTCAACAGCTGGCTGAACACAAGCCAGCAGTGTGATCAGGTGGCCAAGCAGGCCAATGGCATCCTGGCTTGTGTCAGAAATAGTGTGGCCAGCAGGAGTAGGGAGGCGATTGTGCCCCTGTACTCGGCACTGGTGAGGCTGCACCTGAAGTACTGGGTTCAGTTTTGGGCCCCTCACTACAAGAAAGACATTGAGGTGCTGGAGCGTGTCCAGAGAAGGGCAACGAGGTTGGTGAGGGGTCTAGAGAAAAAGTCTAAGGAGGAGAGGCTGAGGGATCTGGGGCTGTTTAGTCTAGAGAAGAGGAGGCTGAGGGGAGACCTTATTGCTCTCTACAACTACCTGAAAGGAGGTTGTAGTGAGGTGGGTGTTGGTCTCTTCTCCCAAGTAACTAGCAGTAGCTTCAAGTTGCATCAGGGGAGGTTTAGATTGGATATTAGGAAAAATGTCTTCCCTGAAAGAGTGGTCAGGCATTGGAACAGGCTGCCCAGGGAGGTGGTGGAGTCCCCATCCCTGGAGGTGTTCAAAAACCGTGTAGATGTGGCACTTCGGGATATGGTTTAGTAGTCATGTTGGTGTTGGGTTGATGGTTGGACTTTGTGATCTTAAAAGGTCTTTTCCAACCTATGATTCTATAATTCTGCGATTCTATGAGACTGTTCCTCTGGATGCCCTCCTTGTAGGGACGTTTTGAATGATGAGGTTCCTCCAGTTATTTTCTGTTTCATGCCCTTGTCCTTGGTCTGGCCTGCGCTCTGTAATGTGTAGGTGTCAGAAAGTTAGCGTGGCTGTGCTCTTTGTTCTCTCTAGCAACTGGCCCAAACGTCTATTGTCCTTGTGTAATACCACAGCAACTCCAGAGCCTTGGTGGTGCAGATTTTTAACTCTTTGGCCATTTTCATATGGACAAGGAAGAGGAAAAGACCTTGAATCTTTCCATTGGTGATCAGTCTTTCCAGCCAAGCATGCACACGCTTGTTCTAGTGTCCGAGAAGGCCATAAACTCTCCTGCCATGTGACTGGGCTTCCTGCATTACACATTTTTACAATCAGCATGTGTGCGACCAGATCCTGGCAACCAGTTCCTGGGGAGGCTTTAAGACATGCGGTGGCCAGGAGAGGACAGCCACTGTCATAATAATTTACCTTGCTCTTAGCCTCCCTGCCTGTTCCTAGAAGTGCCTTCTCCCAGGAGAGCAGGACAGATTGGACAGGTTTTCAAGTATGGTTATGAAAGTGTCTGAGGTGATGTTAGGCATCTCTGTTTAGGCTGTAATGTGTTAGATTCAAATAATGCATAAATTTTTTTTATAATTTTTTTTTTTTTTAGAAAAACGATGGAAACTCTGCATCTAGTGCTGATTGGGTCTTAGATCCTGCTGAACTTGCAAATAAATTTAATTCCAAAACAAAAGCAATTATTCTGAATACCCCGCACAACCCTATAGGCAAGGTAAGAGTTCTGCTTTAACACTACTGTAATTTCAAAGTATACCTTAAATGCTATGATTAATGCATTGTCCCTTACTTTGTTGTGTCCCAGGTGTTTACGAAAGAAGAACTCCAAGTAATAGCTGATCTCTGTGTTAAACATGATACCCTGTGCATCAGCGATGAGGTGTATGAATGGCTGGTGTATAAAGGAAATAAACACATTAAAATAGGTACTGATTTTTTGTGGCATCTTAGAAGTGGTTGTGGAATGACATTGTAAATGTGCTTTTTGGAGACAGTGGTTGCTGGAAGGAGCTCAGACTTCAAGCTTTGACTATTTTACAATGTTTGAACTCTAAGGAGGAGAGCACCTCCCTTTTCTGAAAATAAGTTTAAAGAATGATTCCAAATAGAATTTCCAAAGCTCTTAAGTGACTTTGGAGCAGATAGCCGTAGAAACTAGTGGGATTGATGCTCATAAATGAGTTATGATCATCTGAAAATCCCATCCTTATTCAGTTACTTTGTTGGCCATGACAAGTACAATTGCTGTTTGTGTATGTATATTGGAATGTGCTTTGCTGAAGAACTAATAGAAGGAACAGTGATTAAAACTTCCTTCTAAAGCATTGTAGAGATAATCAGTGAGGGAAATGCATAATGAGGAACACAATTATTTTTGCTCCACTGCTTACAAAAAGCAAAAGTATAAAGGTTAGTCCGGAGATAGTACATGAACACTGTCCCTTGAGAGTGCAGAGACTGTTAAATAATGGGCATTGAATTCAGTGAAGTAAGGTGCTGCATGGGCAGCGTGAAAGCATGCTGAAGTCTTCAGGCAGTATTGCTGCAGGGGTAAAGCACTATTGCAAGAACAAACAAGAAAACCAAATACAGTGTTATGTCCCTGTCCCTCTTGTTTTACTTCTTGATTGAAGTTTCACTGAAGTTAGTGGAATCAGTCCTACTGTCTCAGAACAAGTGAATCTAGTACAGGTATCTGAACTCCTTCTGAAGTCCTATAATGCTACAGTTAAGCATTTATGTAAAAGTTTCTAGTGTGGTGATCTTGGTTTGGCTTTGCTGATGTATTTGAGTGGCTAATGTCCAAAACTTCCTTCTTATATGTGCGGATGTTTTGTTTCTGATGGTAGCATCTTGCATGAACTGTCTGTTAGGATATACTTACTGTAAAAATGAAGGCACATTTCATTCGTGTGCAATAGACACATCTAGTTGAGATAAACAATGAGATCAAGAGACATAACTTAGACATGAAAAAGCTTAGCTTTTCCCCTGGCTTTACCACTGGTTAAATGCTGAAAACTTTGCTTCTATGCTTTGATTCTATGGATGTAGAGTGGCAATAAAAGAAACTTTCCATTAGTGGGGTCTACATAATTTTAAAACCTAAATCTTATAAATAATAAAAAGGAAATTAAATGTCCTTCCAGTACTTACTAGCTCAGGTACACAGTTGCTGATCATACAGCTGCAGTATGTGGATTGTATTGGCCATGCATAGGCTATGAGTCTGTTTTGAAAGTGGCCTGATTTCATGGCTGTTGTGGTGCCTTCATAACGATAGCTTCTCAAAGACCTTCAGACATGGAAGAAGGGGAATATCTTGGGTGCATTCATGTGATAGTAATCTGAGTCAGTACATTGTAACAAGTTACCACATCAGCTGATCATGTGTAGCTTGTCTGTCCCAATTGCAAAGTAAAATGAGTTAAATTAAAGCTTTCTTCATGGGCTTAGCAGGTGGTTCGTGCAAATAGCTGTCCTCGGAACCAAAATCTCTGTGGGTGGTGTAGGGTGCCTTTGCAATGGCAGCAGGTCCAAACACTTGCGTTGTCAGTTACACTTTGTTTTAGTGAACAGGTGGTGAATTCTTAAGGCACAGTAACTCTATTGTTTGTTAGTATCAGTATTGTCATTTTAATGCTTCAAACCAAAACATTTGCAGTGGAACAAAAGGCATTCTGTAGTTTAGTATAGAATGTAGAAATAATGTGTAATGATAGTGCAAGTTAAAGCCGGGACATTTAGCCAGCTAGGTTTGGGTATATACTCTCTAACAGGTCGCATGATATCATCTTTAACTTTAGTGTTAAAATGACTATAAAACCTTCAGGGTAACACTGTGAACTATAACATTATTTCAGCAAAAGAAACAAGATCTGCTGTTTTTAACTTCAGTTTCTTAGATTTTTTTTTTTTAAGTCTACAAAAGATATTACAAAAAAAAAAGTGTGTTATTTCACTATTTAAAAACTCTTGTATTTCCATATTAACCTCTACATACTCCATCAAATGCAGTGACACCTTTTGTAAGAGATGCAAAAGGGATATTGCATTAATTTACAGAGTCTGATGGTGTTTCCATAATACAATTTAACAGGGGTTGCTAGCCACGGATCAGAAAATTAGTACGGTCTTTGTGCGAACACTGAAGCAGTTTTCTGTAGTGTAGAGCACTTCATCATGTTTCTCATCGTTATCTCGTTTCCATAAAACCGTGGGCCTCCTCTGAGTAGTGATTAGGGTTGCGCTGGCAGATTTAGAGATTGCATCTCAAAACTGAACAAGCCTCTCAACAAGCTGTGTGCTGTCCCTGGTAACAGGCTTATTATATGTGTTAGTTTGCGCTTTGCTAGTTTTTAAATTGTAGTCAGACTTGGTTATGGTGTCATGTAATGATGTTGCCATATGGCACAGAGAGATTTCCCTCTCTATTTAAAAGTTGTTGCTTGTAAAAGCAATGGAGCCACTTCTTCCCCTGTGCCCTTTTGCTGCTGCTATTGTTTGAAATGCTGTTACATTCCATCTCCAAGGTTGAATTCCTATGACTATGTGGCAAAACAGTCTCACTAGAGGGCATTAGCCTTGAAATTCAATTCTTTTTGCAGTCTGTGAGAGTTAGCTTGGTTGCCAGTAGGAAGTGATGTATACTCTTGACCTAGCTGGCTAGAAGATGCATCTGTTCAAACTGCCTATTTGTTTTCAAGGTCACAGAGCAGTTTGGTGAATATGGGTGGGCCAACAGAAATAGGAGTTTCTTTCCTGCTGTTTGGTTTCTGTTCTTGGCAAGTGTGCTCAAAAAAATAGAACATGTGTTTTCAAGTAACTGCAAAGACTTATACCATGTCTAATGCAGATAACTGCTGCAAAAACCTCTTTATGAAATTGAGTGGCTTTATTTGGAAAATTTTTGTTCGTTGGTCTCCCTAGAGAGGGGACTTAACAATTGACAGATTCATTGGTATGAACTATATGTCTTGATTTATCTATTTCTGTTGAAAATGTATGAAGTTAAAGAGTCCAAACAGAGCTCCTCTTAAGCAGTGTACAGAAAAAATTTGCAAACTACAGGAAGAGACCTTTGCTCTGTCATCTCCTTGGAAAGGAAACAAAGGATTTTGGTCTCCTACCAGATACAAACACAGAGACAGAGATAGGCCTCCATGCGTCCCTGAATCTTTGCAGACATCCTTAGCTAGCTGCTATTGTCAGTCAGTCCCAGGCCTGTTCAAATTATATAACAAAACATAATTTCTGTACTCCGTTGGTTTTCCGATTCTTATGGTGTTTGGTTCCAGGTTAGAAGTTTTAGTAATTCTTTTCTTTTTCTGATGTCTGAGACATATGGACATTGAACTGGACAATTCTATTAAAATGGCTTGCAGTGCCTGCGTTAATGTTGTGTATGGTGCTACTATCAGCCATCAGAAATAATGCTGTCTTGAGATGAATGGGTAGTCGCTTCTTAGATCATATCTTTCTTATGAATAATTAAGCATTTTGTCTGAGGATAACTAACATGTAGTTTTCACAAACTGTGCCTCTCATTTCTGCCTCTTCTTTCTCCTTTAATTAATCCCTACCTTCTTTTCATGCCAAAAAGCATTGGCCCATATATCCTTTCACATTTGTTGCAATTGCTATAATTTTAGAATATTCTAATTGCTTGCTTAATATGCTGCAGTGAGGTATCAATGCATAGCTCTGAGCTAGGGGCAGTACAGTTTTTCTAACTACGTGGAATATGTGAGTGCACCTGTACCCAATTAATTTTATTTTATATACAGCTATGTTGCCAGGTATGTGGGAAAGAACAATAACTATAGGAAGTGCTGGAAAAACATACAGTGTAACTGGCTGGAAGGTAAGAAGAATCAATATTAAAGAGTTCAGTTATACAAGTAACAGAATGCATTTATTAGACTAAAAAATTCTCTGTTTTGATGACCTGTCTTTTGAAAGCTTCTGGCAAATCTCTGTGTCTCCAAAACATGAAGATAGCATTCAGTTGGAGCAATTACGTATCTTGAACACCCATGTATGATTTCTCTTCTTGTCTCTCCATTAATATACTCTTGAGAGAAAACAATACTAAAAAAATAAACACAGTATGATGTGTTCAAAACCGGTCAAGATTCTTGGAGAAGACATGGATATTATCTTATTTTAACTTTCCTGTTTTGTGGTGATATTTTCAGATTCTGATAATGGTATGTTTTGGAATGGTTTATATTTCTGTAAAATATTTAATAATAATATTTTGCTTGACTTTAAAGTATGTATCAGAAAGTAAACAAAAATATTTAACCATTTGGCAACTAAATTCTTTCTTCTTCATCACCTGTGTTCAAACAGAACCATGACATATATGATTCAGCAGTCAGCTTTTGTTTTATGCTCAAACCACCTTTGACACAGGAGCTTATGAGATGGAAAGATTCTAAAACAAATGGAATAACGTTCCTAATAAATGCTCAGTTTGATTTCTAACCCTTGTTATATGAAGAATTAAAAGTTTGCTCAATACCCTACGAGAGATAGACATAATTGAAACTGTACCTGTTTTCTCAAATCTAGAATTTTTTAATAGCATTGTTCAGCAAACTTTGTGTAAACCAGCTCTTTTCTTAATTCTTTATCAAAACAAATTCACTGCCAATTCTAAAAACAGAAAAACTTAATACATTGGCTAATTTTAATTCTTAGTTAATTTTTAGTACCACCACTGCTGTAAGTATAACATATGCATGCTTTCTTCCCTTAGCTTGGTTGGTCTATTGGCCCCCAGAACCTGATTAAGCATTTGCAAGTTGTTCACCAAAATACACTGTATACTTGCCCAACTCCATTACAGGTAGGTACAGATGGGGCAGAGGAGGTTATTTTCTGGTGTAGGAAAACTGTAGGCCTCGCTGTAATAAAACAATAATCACAACAATGAATTTTTAGTTATCAAAATATATATTCTGGGGTGCAAGAAGAGGAGACAAATTTGATCAGCTCACCAGACATTTAAAAAACAGTTTTGTAGATTCTTTCTTCTTTCACCTACAAACTGCTGCTTCTTGCATTAAAACATAACAATCTTATTGGCTTCCTAGCAAATACAAATAAAAGTTCGTGCAGTAAGGTCTTGTTTTACTGAGCATTATCTCTGTCTACTAGTTTCTAGTATTCTATGATACATTATTATCAATAATTTAAACTTAGCTTCAGTTTAGATTGTAAACCGTTATGTGAAGGACTGTGACTTCTGTATCTGATTAGTGCCTAGCAAATGATTGGGTGCTTTGGGTGTTGCCACAGCACAAAGTAACAAACAGATTACACACCTGGATGTAGTTTGTGTAATCTGTATGTGCAGATTTGCTTAACAAGGGCCAGAATCGAAGAAAAATCCACGTGATTTCAGTAGGAAGTGTGAGTGTCTGTGAGTTTACTGAGTGTCCATGAGTACTTTAAACATTTATTATGTTTCCAGGAGGCCTTGGCACAAGCATTTTGGATAGACTATAAACGCATGGATAACCCAGACTGCTATTTTTACTCGCTGTCTCGAGAGCTGGAAAGCAAGCGTGATCGGATGGCTCAGCTACTTCAAGAAGCTGGACTAAAGCCTGTCATTCCAGATGGAGGATACTTTATGATTGTTGATGTTTCTACATTAAGTTAGTATAAAGTTTATTAAAAAGGGTGTGGAAAGCAAATATTATAGTTAATCTGAAAATGCAACTTTCATTTTAAACTATATTCTCATTTCACGTTTGCATAACGTTGTCAGAAGTACTGACTGGGACTGAAATTTGCTGTTGGACCTTAGCCTGGGAGGTATATTTTATAAGCTTCAGCAGAGCCTTTGTTTGTGATCCGAACTACTGTCCGTGCTTTGCAAAGCTTTGGCAAGGTTTTAGGGAGTATAAAGGAGGTGAATAAAAATTTCTATTTTGAAAAGACCTGTGATTATGAAAAAGTTCAAGAGCCAAGCACCTGGCTCAGTATCCTGAGTTTGTACATTTTGTACTTTCCCCTTTCTGTTTTGTTTGTTTGTTTTTCTTAATCTGAAGTCATACCCTGAAGGCGCTTTGAGGCATTCTGATTTCTAAACACTGTAAAATGCTACCAAAATTTATAAAACCTTGTGGAAATTCAGGTTATGGTAACTTTGGAGGAAGAATTCCCACAGGAGAACATTTTCTAGTTCCACATTTTTCACTAACTAGTCCTAATGGCACTTGCCATTCACATCGAAATGTTTAAACACAGCTGGACCTCGCAGTGCTACCATGTGTCAGAAAGTTTCAGATACCCCAGTTTCACAGATGAGAAAACTGCAGTTGCAGTGATTATTGCTGTCTATGCAATAAATACACTCTTCAGTGCCTTCCACAGCTCTGATTCCTCAATCACCCAGACTTCAGGACTTCTTGGAGTACTGCATGTCTGTCTTCCAAGCTACGTGTCTGAATTTGCTTTGAATGGAAAGCAAGTGGTCAGGTCAGAACTGAAAGGTTCAGTCTGTTGGCCTATTTTAATTATTATAGTATAATTTTTTACTTATATTTGAAAATGAAAGCATACATCTTTATTCTTAACTGTAATAAAGTGCCATTAATGAATACCTTCCCAATGGAGTCTGGAAAATCTTACATGTTTGTTTTAAATCTAATTTTTTTAGATGTGGATCTCTCTGATGTAGATGAGAAACAACCTTATGATTATAAATTTGTCAAATGGATGGTAACATCTAAGGTAAGGTGTCTCAGTCATACTCCAGTTTTAGAAATGCTTTTCTATTGAAAGCAAGAGCAATGCAACCGTACTTAGTAAATAACGTAGTAGAGATATTCCATTCAAAATATTATTTGGTATTTGTAGTAACTGCTGATAATGTTGTGGCTAAAATACTGCTAAATATGCTGAAATGTACCCTGTGGGTTTGTGTTACGTCCCAGCACTTTTCTTTCAGCATGCTTAAATGCTAGTTGTACAAAAGTACCTTTGAAGTGTTTTGCCTAAGAAAAGTAATTTGAATTTAGTTAAGCCTAGCTAGTACATACAAAACTGAACTTTGTCTTTCCCTCACATGTTGGAAGGGAGAGTTCTAGAAGTGGAATAGTAAAATTATCATGCCTAAAACAGATTTGTTATATATAAAATAAGCAAATAATATTTGTGGTTTTTGTTTCAGAAGCTGTCAGCAATTCCTCTTTCAGCATTCTGTGGTCCTGAGACAAAAAGGCAGTTTGAAAAATATATACGTTTTTGTTTCATTAAGGTAAATTTATGTTCTGGGAAGACTTAAGACTCCTAAAAATCAATGCAGTAAAGAAATCTGCAAGAGACTGATTGTTACATTTTGTCCAGGATCTGCTGAGTTGGATGGTTTTAGGAACAGGAAGTTAGGTTGATGTAAAATTCAGCACAAAGTAGCTTCAGCTGTCTTTTTGCTGAGGGACTTGAAACCATAAATGTGGGTGGCATGGCTCAGAAGGGCAACTGGCAGAAAACAGCTGGGTGGGTAGACCTTTTTTAGCTTACTCTATTGATTTTTAAAAACATTCTTGACCAGTGATGACAGTGAAAAAGAATGACACCGGTACACTATCAGATAAGGTGAATTCTGTAATCCAGAGCAGAGAATAATTGTGTAGTAGAGTGGTATACCCCGTGCCCATTCAGTTTCCAACAGCGAAAACAGTGAAGAGGTCACATTCAAGTTTAGCTCACTTGCCTGAAAATACATAGGGTTTCACGTGAGCTTCAAATTACAAAAGAAAACAAAGACACAGGAAGTTACCTTGCATGTTTTTTGTGAATTGGCCAACTTTTGCAATTTTGTGAGCACCTCCTTTTCACGTATTCTTTCTCCTTTTGAATCTGTTCTTGAAAAGACTGAAAGACTTTGGGGACAGGTACATAAGCTTTGATAAGCCTGCAGCCCTAAGGTGTTTCCCAGTTGTTCTGTAAGAGTCAGCATAATGGAACATGTGCAACTGCTTAACTGTTCTGGTTGAAAGATGGGAGCCTTAGCTTGAACCAGTAATGAAGGGGAGTTTCCGCTTGTGTTACTTAGCTCTTCTGATGAGGTATAAAGACTACGATACAAATTGAGCCAGTAACAACCACGACAAAACTTGCTGGTTGTGAATGTGGCTTGCCCAGGATGAACAGCGCTAATCATGTCAAGTTAAAGACTACTTGTATGACTCACCAGGTTGTAGCCAAGCCACACAAATGGCCAGTGGATACATTACCCATATTTAGAGGGATTATGTTTAAGTAGTTCACAACATAACTTGGTTGCATGGAGATTTAAAAATCCCAGCTGTACATATGAGTATTAGGAAACTATGGTAGCATGTCTCCAATATAGAGCTGCCAAGTACATCACTGCATAAATGTCAGGCATTTATATAAGAAGTATTGCTTTCATTAAATTTAATAGTATGAATGCTGACAAAATATGTTATCTTTTAAATATATGTTATCTTTTAAATATACCTAATAAATATTTGCAGGGAATTCTTTGTGTAGTCTAGATTTGTAGCTGTAACTGTTAATGAAAAACTGACTGACAGGTATTTACAAGATACACCTGAAACTGCTGAATATTGATTTGGGATGATATAATCATGACTGCTACTCTCTTTTCAAGAACTCTGTACTTGCAGTAATAGTGATATTCCTTGTTTTGCAGAAAGACAGCACTCTAGATGCAGCTGAAGAGATCCTGAAGAACTGGAATAAACAGACAGCCTGATTTTTCTTATTAACTCTTCCATCTGGTATAATTATCTAATAGTAGGGTTTTTTATTGCAAACTTAAGAACAAATTACTTAATACAGTACAGAATGAATATGACATTGTAAATAACTTCATGCTGCCACATGCTGAGGAGTTAAAACAATGATTTACTGAAATATGTGTGTCGTGGTTTAGCCCCAGCTGGCAACTAAGTACCACATGGCCACTCACTCACTCCTCCCCTCCAGTGGGATTAGGAGCAGAATTGGAAGAAAAAGGTAAAACTCATGGGTTGGGATAAAGACAGTTTAACAGGACAGCAAAGGAAGAGAAAATAAATAATAACAGTAATACTAATAAAAGAATATACAAAGCGTGTGATGTACAATGCAATTGCTCACCACCCAAAACCCAATGCCCAGCCTGTTCCCGAGCAGCGATCCCTGACCCCTGGCCAGCTTCCCCCGTTGTATACTGAGCATGACGTCATATGGTACGGAATATCCCTTGGGCTAGTTTGGGTCAGCTGTCCTGGCTGTGTCCCCTCCCAGCCTCTTGTGAAAATTAACTCTCTCCCAGCCCAAACGAGGACAATGTGTAATGCAGCTCAGAGGTTATTTTCAGTCTTTTTAAAATCATTAACTTTTTTCCTTTTAAAAAAAAAAAATCTATGTGATTCATTTCTTTTACTGAAGGACAAAAATTTGTAGGACTGTGTGTAAAATAAATAGATTATATAGGTATTTTAAAAACTTAAAAGAAAAAAGTAGGAGGTGTTTTTTATATGAGATAGTATAGGAACTAGGGGTGAGACTTAAACATTGTGCTTTGTGAAACCAAATAGCCTGCAGTGGAGGAAAATTAAGATATGCCTCATATTAAATAATTGCAGTGACTTCCTACTGAACCACCTACTCTGTCCATGCACAAATTGCATCAGTTTAAATAAAGTGATTGAGTTAAATCAATACAGTGTTTATACTATAGGCAAGATTGAAAAGTGCTAAGTTGCGTAATTACTATTTTATTTCCTCACAATTCTTATGTGTGCTGTTCTGAAAGTATTCAGTCCTCAATAAAATGATAAAAGTGGCATCTAGAATAGGAATTCTATTTACTCATGTCTCCCTATTTATTTATTACATGGATGAATCTACAGGGCAAAACAGAAGACTGCTTTAGAGGCTCCTTCACAATCAGATGTATAGTGACATAATTAATCCTATCATCCTTTTTCTTACCATGTTCACAACATGGTAACTTCACACCAAACTTCAAACTTTTTAGCTCTAGAGGGAGCATGGAGATGGGCCTAATACTGTGCTGTGAAGCTCAACAGGCTTTGTTTCAAGCTCAGTTGATAAAGGACTTCTTCGGAACAAATCAGTAATGGAGAATTCCTTTCTAATTGCCTCCCATTTCAGTTCTCTCTGCGATCTTTTCATCTGTGGGTGGGTTTTGCACTAGTAGAAGCAATCCAGGTAGGTAACTTTTTAGGACGGCGTTATGTTCTCCATGTTGTTTTCTATATTCTTCCTACAGGCCTTACGGTGGAAAGCCTGAACAAATTCGATAACTAGTTTTACAAATATTTCACTCATTTTGTGATCACACAGCTGGAATCTTAACTGAATTCCCTCAGACTGTGGCTATGGCCAGGGCCTAAAAAAGAAGTAGAGAAACTTGACTGTGAGGACAGCTGCTTGGCTTTTTCATTAGAACTTCTTGGTCCTCAGCTTTTGGGAGTCCAGTAGCTGGGACTTCTTGTATTGCCATTCCCTGAATCTCACCAGAAGACGGTTGGCTGGTATTTTTAAGGTGGTGTGTAGAAAAGTCAATTTAGTAATTAAAGTGACGTAACTGAAATTTCAGTGTGAATTTCCTGTGGAAATTCCTACATTAAATTCCAGGAGGAACTATTTTTACAAGGGATTTAAAATCTGTTTATGCAAATTGCACTGGGGAGCTGTGCTGTTGCAGGAACTAAGAGGACAGTGCAACAGTCTGTTTAGCTGCATGATAATTTGGGAAAGGAAAATGTGAAATAGTCTGCTGCTTTAACTGAAAAGTAGATTTTTATACAATTAAGCAATTTTTTGTAGCATAAATACATAGTAAAAACATAGGCTTCTATGAAATGCTTGTATGATTGTGTGGATCAAAATTTTCTAGTTTCTTAAGCCTCTGAAATGATACAAAACAATAAAGTATTTGAGTTTTGTTTTCTTGTCCTTGAAACAGATGCTTCTCAATGCAATTAAACCTTATGCAAGTAATATTATTTTCATCATTGTTATATATGAAAAGTTTTAAAGACCATTGCATCATGTGTCTCTTGAAGATAACAGCTACAGAGCACAATTTTCTAAGTATTTTTTAAAACACTATTTCTACAATCTACGATTTCCCTGAGATAGCTGGGTTGTTAGCATGTGAGCACATGCATAATTGGGTTATGTGGCCTCACAACAGTAGTAAGGTATTAAGGGGTCTTCCATTCACCTCTCTTTACAATGTTTTCATGCAGTGTTAAAAAAAGAAAAAGCACCTCGCTGCTTCCAAATGACTTAATGTAACACGCTTCTAGTACTCGCACTGGCAAGTGGGACACCCTGTGTAAAATCAGGCTAGAATATGCATGAAAGAAAAAAAGATATGCAAGGCTGAAGAGGAAATTAAGAAAACTATTGTAAAGTAATGTTTCCATTGTTGTTTGATTGTTTCAGATATCTCATTAGTATGCTAATAACTCACCTGCTAAAGCACCAAATTTGAGTTGGGACACACAGGTGGCCAACGTTTAGAGATGGCTCTGCATTGTGTATAGGTGCAGACCCTTACTCGTGTACTGGCTTTGGCTGGGATAGAGTTGATTTTCTTCCTAGCAGTGAGTATGGGGCTATGTTTTGGATTTGTGCTGAAAACAGTGTTGGTAAGACACGTTTTAGTTACTGCTGAGCAGTGTCAAGGCCTTTTCTGCCCCTCAGACTGCCCTGCCAGCGAGCAGGCTGGGGGTGCACGAGAAGTTGGGAGGGGACACAGCCGGGACACCTGACCCCAGCTGACCAGAGGGAAATTCTGTGCCATATGGGGTCATGCTCAGCAATAAAAAGGTGGGGGGAGGGCACTGCTTTGGGACTGGCTGGGCATCCGTCGGTTGGTGGTAAGCGATTGTTATCATTTGCTTCACTTGTCTGTCTTGGGTTTTATTTTCCTCTCTCTTTGATACTTTTTTCTCTTTTCCTTAATTTTTTTTAGTTATTATTATTTCTTCTTAATTATTAAACTGGTTTTATCTCAACCCAGGAGTTTCTTTCTCACTTTTACCCTTCCAGTTCTCCCCCCATCCCACTGGGGTGTGGGAGTGAGTGAGCGGCTATGTGGTGCTTAGTTGCCGGCTGGGGTGAAACCACGATGCTCGTGTTATAGTATTAGACTTGAGTAGTTTAAATTTCTTTTTCCCTGTTTTGTCTGGGTGCTGTAATGTGGTGATCTTTTTGTTTCATCAAATGTCTGAACACCTAAGATACAGCACAGAGATAACACACCAAGCATAATTCCTGAGGCACAGGAAGTTCCGTCTGAACATGAGGAGGAACTTCTTCTCTCTGAGGGTGACGGAGCACTGGAACAGGCTGCCCAGGGAGGTTGTGGAGTCTCCTTCTCTGGAGATATTCAAGACCCGCCT
>Ga0065711_1031373_pt1 | contig 29849 bp, 17 predicted proteins | sample Hoacrofraction12_FD_59098 | JGI IMG/M metagenome (GOLD analysis project Ga0065711, IMG submission 59098) | Hoatzin crop microbial communities from Cojedes, Venezuela - Epithelial fraction 12 v2 (version 2) | ecosystem: Host-associated > Birds > Digestive system > Esophagus > Crop | place... | reverse complement strand
CTTTCTTTCTTTCTTTCTTTCTTTCTTTCTTTCTTTCTTTCTTTCTTTCTTTCTTTCTTTCTTTCTTTCTTTCTTTCTTTCTTTCTTTCATTCTTTCTAGAACCAGGCCCTTAGCCCTCTTTTCACTTTGCTTCCATTAGTAGCAAATCCCCCTTGTCCTTTTTAATTTTTAATTACCATTGTCTGTTCACCTTTGTTTTACCCATGACATCTTCAATTTAAACAGTATCAGAGAGGTTGATGTGAACAGTTTTCTTTTCAGCTTAAGTGACTGCAGCTCGTTTAGTTGTTAATTATGCAGGGAGGTTTGCATGGCTGCGGCTGGTAATTTGAATATGCTCCCAATGTCAGGTCTGTGTCTGGGCGGCTGAGCTTGTAAAAGGATTATGATGTATATATGGTTCATGGCTAAGAGGGCTAATGAAAGTACCTCATTTAATCAAACACAATTAATTAAATGAACTTATGATATTAACCCATCTTTCTGTGCATGTATAATTTATATTAATTGATCTGCTGCATTGAAGTTGACCAATCAGGTAGGCTGCTGACAGCCTAAGGAAGAAGGAAGTACCATTAGCATTAGTTTGATGCAAACCATAATTGATGGGTCAGTGTGTTTTAGGGATGTAGCAAAAGCTTTGTTAATTGTCATAAGAAGTTCAAATTGATTGTGTCTGCATTAGTACATAAATTTAAATTGATTAATGTTTTGTTCTAAAATTAATGTCTATACTGCATGGGTGATACACTGCTTTATTTATTGGATTCATTAATGCAGTCTCAGGAAAAATAGTGTTGAAGTTAGGTAAGCGGGAGTAGATCGTTAAGGATGAGTTCAGTGGAGCCATGTGGGAGACAGCATTCCTGCACGGAGCCTGAGACCTCCTGCACTGAAATGGCCGACTGTGAAACACTGTCCTGAGACCCAGGAGGTTGATATTTAATTAAAGCTTTTTTAAAGACACTAGCGACATGGGGGGAAGATAAGAAAAAATCCAACAACACTTAAAGATAACAAATGCTGACAAGAAATATGAAGAAAGCCTAGAGCTGGCTGGGTGTCTTTTATGTAGGTAAGTATCTCCCTAGCCGAAGTCAGCATTGTCCCTAAAACCTTTCCTGTAACCCTGTGTCATACAAGTGATGCGGCCAGCCTGTACTGTGCCTTCAGCCTGACAGGAAATTGAGATTACACCACAGCAGGTTTGTTACACAATGGTTTTGTCTGTCTCTTTGATGCATTTGCCAGCAGAGGGAAATACTGTAGGTATTTCATTTGACGGTCCCTTTTTAATAAGTATTTGCATTGCACATGTTTGATTCTTGTGCTATAGCACAGGATGCCTTGGCACACTTTATGGCACTGGCAATTAAATATAGTTTGTCCTTCTTATGCTAGCTTATTATACCACCTTGTATTTCAGTTTGTTTCACTTTTGACATGAAGTTTTAAAGGAACAAAGAAGAGTGGAAGATCCACTGAGAAGTCACTTTAATTCATTTATAACCCCTCTTTTTTCTTACAAAAGGAAACTTAACATCTGTTTCTTATAAACTGAGTTAAATAGAAAATGTGTAATGCATCCTTTTACCAAATGGTTCTTTCTTTTATGGGAGGAATAAAGCAGTTTGACTGTTCTGCTTTTACTACAGTGCATTCATGCTCTTAGAAATGGGACATCTCCACTTTCACAAGGGCACAGTCTGAGCTTTGCACAGTGGAAAGGAGATTATATATCTTTCTCCACTGTCTTACTGAAGCATGGTATGCAGTGTATTATTTACAGACTGTTCCCTGGTTCTATAATTGTTGGATTATATTCAAATATCACTCCATGTGGTGGCACTAGCGAGTAGCAAACATCGTTAATTGATTCCTGGAGCACAACTACTTTTCCTTTTAACTTTTTGAGACAGTGTTAACGGGTGCCTTGCACTTCTTTTCTATTGCCAGCTTTTAAGGACAGCTATTCAAAGCTAAGTCATATTGTTCTTAGGCAATCGTGATGAAGTGATGAGTTTTGTCATGTGCAGCAACCTCCTCAATACTTTTGACAGTTTAGGCAAATGAAGTTCTTATTACTTGTTTAAATTATGTTTAGTGTTCCTCTTTTTTTTTTTTTTGCCAGCTTTATAACTGCAGTGTATCCTATATAAGTAAAGATATCCACGCAGACAGTTTTCATACTTCAGATGAAAAAGTGCTGTAAATTTTCATGTTTTGTTTACACCTTTGCTTGAACTCCTCTGCAGTGTTGCAGTTAATTACTACTGAAAGGAATGTGGCCTTCAAGGTTTCCCAGCAGAGTAGCTTTTTGCTTTGCAAAGATTTTACGCTAGTAACACATGAATATTTGACCCAGAGCCAACAGCAAGTGAAAAAGACTTGTGCTGCTTAGAGAAAGCCATGAACAGCTCTCCTTTGCACTCTAATAGTAAAGGAAATGGAAAATAAAATAGCAAAAAAGTACTGCTTAAATAACACGAAAAATTGAAATCTAGTCTCGGTGCTACCACATGATGCGCCACAAAAGAAAAACACTGCCTGCAGGCATCTTGTGCCAGAGCAGAGTGAAAATCCAAGTGAAAATGAGCACCTTGGGACTCACTGTCTCAAATTAAGATGCTTTCTGTCATTTTTCCAAAGTCAGAAAGGTAAAAGGAAAAAGATGCGTGTCTTGTTTGTGCATGTGTTGGAAGTAGGGAGGGAGGGAGCACGTGTGTGTGTCTGCGGAGTGGAGAGGGAGCGGGTTTTGGCTTCACAGCAATAATGTTGCTTTTGCTTAGCAGCCTTGTGAATGGGTCACAGATGTTCCAAGAGTGGAAATTAACGTTATTTTTAAAAAGCCACTTAACTATGAGCAGAACGCCGTGTCACTTGGCGTAACTATTTTGTTAATTGTGTTGTGGTTTAGGTGGCAGCCAGAGATGTACGCTTTGCTAACGATAGTATCATGTGGACTAAAGTGCGGGAGAGGTGGGAGAGCAGATAACTGGTGGACTTTTGAAACCTATGCAGAGAGCCCAGGGGGACAGTGCAGCTGCTGCTACAAAAACATGTTAGAAACAACCATAGAAAGAGGCGAGTATGAAATAAAGATGGAACTGGCCATATCCTGGTCAGGTCTTGCCATCAGGACAGCTCCTTGCTTTGCCATTGATGAGCGGGGAGGATGCCAATTCTCGATTAATGGTGGGAAAAAAAGCTTTAGGAATGATTGTGATGCCTGTGGACAAGGGGTTCCTTGTGGGTTATTCCCTCTCTCTGAAACTTTGTGAAAATCCATGAACGGGGCTGGCCATCTTCACCTCCAATTCAAGGGTTCTGCCATCAGTAGGTGTCACTGCAGCCAGTCAGAAATACCAGCGAGCGCAGGCAGGCAGGCATTCACCTAACCATAAAAAAGCGAATCAACACAGAGAAAAAGTACTGCCTCTCCAACACACAATAAAATTTATGTCATAATTTGGAGTCTTAAATATAGAAAATAAATCAATACAGCTCTACTAAGGAGGTTGTCACTTAGTGAAAAAAAATCTCTTCCCCATTACCTCCCAAAAGGCTTGCACTGGGATTTGTAGATAGGGTAGCATAAATATTTAACTTAGCTAAATCAAGAAAAGAAGCAGTTATTTAAAAAACTAGTAAAACTCTTTGTATGTAGTGCAAAGATGTGTGTGTGTCCAGTACAGAATTAAAAATAAAATCGTAATGTCATCACAACAAAAAATATTTCTTAATCTCTCATCTAATTAAGGCTAAAACTTGAGATTGTAGTCATAAAAAATACCAGATATTATTAGGTATTAGTACGAAAATATTAGGCATTGAAATTCTTAGTCATGGAGAAGCAACATGCTCTCTGAACTTTCACAGCCTGAGAGCTGCCCTGGAATTTATCTAAACCTGAAAATGTTACATTATAGTAAATCAAAAAGAAAGTGATGTATTAGGATTAGTAAAATAAAAGAATTTTAATTGACTCTACAGACCAAAAAAGCACCATGGGGAAAGGATATAACACGTTCAATGGCAATATTAAATATTTTATTCAGGGTTTTTTTTTTAATGACCCGTAATGTTTAGCATTAGTATCAAAAAGATAAAACACTTTTCTAAAACCACATGATACAGTTCCTCAAACACCAGCCAACCTCGTAAGTTATCTTTATCATTTCAGTAGTGTAAAGGTAACAAGAAAACAATGATCAGAATTAAAAATGGAAAATGAAATTTAACAACATCCTAAAGTTTCAGTTAGTACACCAGGAATAGGTCCTGAACAATATCAGGCTAGCTTCTGTTCAGTTGTTTCAGGCTATGCATTAAAAAAGTCAGTCCATGCTTAGCCAACTGCTGGTGTTTTACAAAGCATATTCTATTTAAATTCTCACCGAGTTGGTTTATCTTTGCACAGAAAATAAATGAGATCTGTTGGGTTTAGAATTAATTCTTCAGTCAGTATACAAAAAGAAAGATTCCAAATTTTTTTCATTTCTAAAACACAAAATTGGGATGGTAAAGGAAGTCAAATCCAATAAAGTAATGTGGCATGTATTTGTACTGCCCTTCACTGTTTTTTTGAGGCGCACTAGTACAGTTATGGAGAAAAAGCCTGGATTGTTTGGCAGAGGCATAGGTCCTCTGCACAGAGCAAGCTGCAAAACCTTACTTAGAATGATTTATTTTAGGGGATGGAAATTCAGTAGCTAGGTTAGTGTTCAATGTTCTCTAATATGAAAATTTTAGATCAACTTCGGAGTAGTACATAATAATAGTTTAATCATGCAAATCATTGACAATAATCAGGCAACTAAAATGAGTTCTTTCTCTCAGTATCTCTTACTTCCTTTAGGCCTCTGTCATTCTCCTGTCTGGACAGCAATTCAGCAGTTCTGCTTTACCGGACTAGTAATATTTTATTATATATTTCGCTGAGTTATCAGAGGGCTTAATCTACGACACTACATTTTTTACTGAGTGGGTGTGTTTGCGAGCACACACTTCAAACATACATTTGATGTGAATGATATACAACTAAACATTTTGCCTGCACGTTGTCATGAATAGATGACAACAACGCATTCACACATATTTGTGGAAAAATGAGGATAGATGTTGTTCGGTATGGACTGGTTCTTTAAAACGATAATTAATGTTTCTTAAAAAAAAACAACTCTAGTCACAGAGGACATGCAAATGTTTTGCTCCTTGTGGTTTTATAAACGCTCTAAAGCAAATCTCCATGTGTGTATGAAATGCTCCGCTCTGTCTGGGGGTGAACACTACACTTTCCTTGTTTCGTTCGTTACAGTGATTGAGGTGCTAGCACAGTCGGCTGACTTGCAGGCTGCTGCGGCTCTGGAGCTGCAACGACCGGCTGAAGTTTGTCTGTATTAATGTTTGCAGCTATCATACCTGAAGCAAAAGAGAAAGTGAGATGAAAGAGATTAGTTCTATGTCTAAAAATTGGTTATCTGTGGCGTTTCATGAAATTTGCCCCGAAGGGAAACTTCCTGGATAGTTTTCTCGTTATTTGACACAATCCAGGCAGAATCATATTTGTTCCTTTGTCGTGTTACTTTAGCGTGGTGTGTTGAGTAAAGTGAACAGGTACCCTCGTGTATTGATCAGCTATCATGGCAAGGAGCTATTATTAGATTTTGAAGGGGAAAGAGAAGGGTTGAGAAATGAAGAGGAGAAAGTGGGACAGGTTATTGATGACGGTAATAACTGCGCTCACTGGTCTCCAAACACCGGAGCTGTAAAGTTGACCAGATGAGGAGATCACTATAGATATGTTGAAGGGAAAAGACAACATGAAGAAGTATGGAGCATAGCCTCTTACCTGGCAGAGTTATTAAAGTTCATTGAAGGAAGATGAACTGTTTCAATATGTTAAACACTTGAGGCTGTTAAGAGAGAGTTGCTGTCACAGAAAGAGACATTGTTTCGGAGGTTTGCTTTTTCATTTTTCTTTTTTTCCTCGCTCTTTCCTTCCTTTCTATCATTTTTTTAATTTGAGTTTGTTTCTGTTCCTGTTTAGCTGTATGCAAGGTAACCACGCAGAAATTAAAAGGCAAACAACGGGAAAAGCGTAACTGGTTCCTGTGAACAGGACCTCTTGCTCATTTTATCTGAAAGCTGACTTCACCCCGACTCCCACAGAAGCATAGCATTAATCATTGTTAATGTATGAGTAAGAATATACTATGCATATATATAATATCGTACCACTACTTTCATCTGTTTGGTAGGATTTCTTCCCCAGCTACGGCTTTAGTGTGGGCAATATTTTAGGAGCCAAGTAAGCTGGGTGTTATATAGCTTGGTGCATAATGAGATGCACTAGCCAGCAGAGACTCAAAATAGACAAAACATGATTCAGAATATGCTACTTTTACCCAAACAGTGACTCTAACATAATTAATTTGGTGGTAATAAAAGGCAAAAATGTAATTCTGCATTCTGCTTGATAGTAAGAAGTGCACTAAATTAAGAGACAGTGAACTCTCAACAGTAAATTTTGCTTGAGGGTTAAACTCTCTGTTCTACCGAAAGGTCACCACATGATTCAATGTTTTTAATCCTTCCACAGTGTAATGACATTTTAGGGGATGTTTGCAAACATATATCAGGGTTGTCTATACAAAATCACATTTGATTTCAACGCATGGAGAAGGGATGTTTCCTCCTTTGTGTATAAAACGTGTGTTAATTTAAATTCTGTCACTGGAATTTGTTTTACATATATGCTGGAACAGAATATAAATGGGGGCTGTTGAAATGTATGTAGTTTCACTGCAGACAAAATAATTACTATATTACTCCATTGACCATCAACCCCCACCCAAAAATAAGCCCATCTTCTTAAGCTGTTCCCTTTAACTTTTCTGGGAGTAATATGAGATGCAAATTTAGGAAAGGAAGAAACTCCTTGTAAGTAACTGCACAGACATTTAAGACAATCTAAACCCTATGCCAGGGAAATGGAAACCTCACTGCCTGTGGGTGTATCTGGTGGGTGGAATGAAACTTGTGCAGCGGTCTCTGAAACACCACCAGTGGCCCTGGTATTCAGATAACCCTTGCCATATCAGGGGGCATGTAGTATGGTAGGTCTGATTGCAGATTTTAAAAACAACGTTGCTATATTAACACGGCACTGCGCCTAATGCCATAAATCCTGTCTTCAACAGGACTGATCATCTGGGCATAGTACCTCACTGTTTTCCAGTTTGAAAAGTATTGCTGGGACCATACTGTCAAACACTCGTGTCCTCTCTGACGCTACCAGTCTTGAAAGGAATCCTTCAGTTAGCCAGTGGGAATATGAGACTCTGTGAAAGACCAGTCCATATATATACATATCTCTTGCTGATATCTGCATTGAATTAAGGACAGATTATGGTTAGCCTATTGCAAAAATATATTTTTAAATGAATAATTTGTTTATTTAAAAAGAGGGGTTTCTCATCGCAAAATTACTTGTCAATAGAAGTCAAATTCACCAAGCAGCTACAGCTGGAAATGTTTTTTCGGAGAAGAGGGGATTACTGGCTTCACAACACTGGCAGAAGACTTGTCCTCGTTCTCTTGTTTAATTCACCTGCCCATATTAGGTAATACCCTAACTGTCCATGGGCAACTACCCGCATTGCAGCTCTTCTCCCTCTCCTCCAAACCGTCCCCTTAGCACATCACTCTGTAACACTCAGGGAACTGTTGTACTCCACACGCTAAAGAGTTATTCTCACTTGCACTATGTCGTGCAAAGTGGAACATTTCTGCAAGGGCCTTTCCCAGGAAAATCCTCTGCTTGGCTAATGCAGTCACTCTCAACCAGGGACCTCTGCTCCTGGCCCATCACGAGCCCATTAATGGTGGAGCAGTTCATTAAGGAAGACGCTGAAGTTCACAATATGCCCAGTTTTCTCAAAGCAGCTCATCTGCAAAACAAAATTGGGACTATTGGCTAGAGGCTAGGGCGCTCTTTTGGAGAGTGAGAAAACTAAACTCATACTCACTTTTTGATTCATAATAGATTTTCTGGAAAAACATGGAGCAACAGCATGAGGACATCTTTCTGAAAAGTGATGGAAGAACTTTTGTTCCAGATGCTACTTAAATTTATGCAAAAGAGAGTAGCTACCACAGGGAGAATGAAAGTGCTTCATCTCACATTACTCATCATATCTTCATCACATAATTACCCTGGGAAGAAGTCCCCCCAAGAGGAAATAATTGAACCTGACTTTCCACATCCTGGGTTAGTGCTCCCACTAAGCATCCAGTGAAAGGAAATGAGGAGGGCCTCCTGTTGACCCTGTCCCACAAGACATACTTTGTCTCATCTTCTTAGGATCTAACTCTCCACTTTTTTTGCATTTCTTATGTGTCCCAAAAACCCCACATATAATTTCAGGCAGAACAAAGTGTTTTCTTCGACAAAAGGAAAAAAAAATCCACAACTTTATTTGTCATTTTATGGCAAAATGTGATACTCGATGAAGCAGATTTTTCTCATGGAGTGAGAAGTAGCTGAATCCTGCTGTAAAGCATATATTAGTTCATTTCAGAATAAATACATTGTTATTCAGGAATGAGTTCACGATCATGCACGTCAAGAACATAGAAGAAAAACACCATTGTGGCCTTGAATTCCTGGCATTGCATGAGGTGTTGTGGACAGACCACCTCGCAGCTCAGTCATCAGGGAAGGAGGACAGGGTATGTTTCCTTCAGTCTTTCAGTCTTCTTTCCTTTCCACAGTCCACGCTGGGGGCAGCTCCAGCAACACGGAGAACTAAGGCATTGCAGCTAAGTGCACATGAATGGAGTGATGCTTATGCGTCTAGTCTCTCGCCTATTTCTTCGCAAAACCAGCAGTAAAATGAAGTGCAGAAAATAAAATTCACAAGATGCACATCTTTATATGTGCCGCTCATTTAACTGCCGATGACTTTCCAATCATCGCTGGTTGTGAAGGAAAAGATGGGGGCCATGGAGGTGCATGCCTGTGCATGTGGGATGGGTCTTCTAGGGGAATTTAAAGAGTTAAAGATCCGATTTTTGAAGTTCTTTTTGTTTACAGAAGACTTGCCTGACTTGAGTACTAGAGAGATTGAATTATGATATCAGCACTCAGATATGGGTCTTTTTGTCTCTCATCTCTCTCTGTCCCATGGCTCATCATGGAAAATGAAATGAATACTCCTGCTGTGCCTATTTATGGAAGGTGTCCCAAACTGATAAAGCACTAATGACTAAATGGAGCATTCACAGGAGGAACAATGAGTCATGCGGAAACAGATTCTCACAGACTTACTGACAGCACCATGCTAACTACAGTCTCTTAAAGGAAAATCTGCAAGCCCGCTGTCCATACTGGCATGATTGTACTAAATTTTCAGATTTCTGTCCATAGCAGCCAAAAGAATTGTTGTGTTGGTTTTGTTTCATAACAAAAACAGACAGCAGTTGAGAGAAAAGTTTTGTTTTCTTTTGGTCTTATTGTGACATAATTGGTCTGCTTGATAGGAGTAAAGAAAGTCTTGCAAAATGCATCATAAGCTCATTTTCTTAACCTCACACCTCAGAATTAGGCAGAAGAGAGTTGTATATAACTGCTTCTCCTCCACTCATTGCTAATGACTAATGCCTTTTAGACTCTTACTTTTATATAAATTGTGAGCATTTTCACAGATGCTCAGGGACTTGCCATTAAACAGCCTGCATTATTTGCATCAAGTAGTGGTTTCTTCATGTTCTTTTTTTTCTTTCTCTGTTTTCATTTTTTGTGGTGGTTTTTTTTTTATTTATCTTATAAATATGATTCACCTCTGTTACACTGAAAGAAGCTAGTGGTTGCACTGTTCAATGATGCAGAAAGAAAATAATTCCATATTGGGGGAAATATAATATCCTCTGTAGTGCAACAGCACTTCTTACCCACTGTTGGTTTGACAGTTATGCCCCAAGCTCTGACCAGCCTGCAAGTGGGCACTGTGCCATTTGAACAGTAGGGCAAGATTGCAGGCAGCCAGAAATCTGGCACAAACACATTTCTTGAGGGAACCTTCCCAGCTAGAAATACTCCTGTTTGTCTGAACTCCATTTATTCATGCACATGCTGATGTGCTGTTAAAGATGACATAGGAGACGACTCTTTTTCTTCAGCTGAAATATCAGAAGACCCACAGTGCTGACTTCTTGTGGAAGTGTGGAAGAGACTCGAGTCACACTTTTAAAACACAAATGGTCTGGAGGCATTTCCTACCCTGCTGCTGTGTTTCCCATCAAAGGCAAGGTGGGGGTCCTTTTAGTCCCCAAAGTGAGAGCAGGGATGTGCTCCCCAGTGCCACCGTGCCCTGCCTGGGACTCCCCCAGCGGCTTCCCTCTGGACAAGCAGCAGAGAAGAGCAGCTGGTATGTACCCACAGCCAGTTCCCTCTGCTGCCTGCTGGACCTGCCAGGCTGGCCTGCAGCTTCCAAACACCTGAGAGTTCTGCCCTTCCCTGCCCACTTCTTCATGCCACTTTCTGTGTGGAAAAGAGTAGTCCTCTTCTGAAACATCTGACGTTAGTTTCCTCTGATTTGCAGTTGTTATGGAACTTGTCAATGATATGTACTTGTGGTATTTTCTAAATACTTCTACTCAGGAGAGCCAGGTATGCCTAGGAAGAGGGGAAGAAAAAAAATTCTGTGAAATTTCAGAGGCCGTTGGGAATAGCATGCTTACATAAAAGGTATGTGACGGTGGTGGGGAAAACTCATGAAACTTGTTGCTGTCCCTTGAACACTCCCCGTTCTGTGCTAACTAAAAAATGACATGCAAGATGATGGTTCTGCGGTGGTTGTTATTTAGAGCAGGAATAACAGAGTGCAGCTCTTGTGGGCTGGTAGATGTTGTGATAGGAAAGAAACAAAAGAGATTGGAATCTAAACCACAGGAAAATTGCCTGAATGTTCCCTTTTACTTGTCCCGCTTTGTTTTGAGGGTCTGAACTCCTATTTTAAAATCAGTAATTCCTCCCAGGAAGAAAGAATAAAGTACTGTAAGCGAGTATTCCAGCCCTTTTAGCACATAGAGGCCCCTCACTACTTCAAAACAAGGGCTTTCCTTCCTATCCTTTCACATTACAAGGGAGAAATGTGTGCCCGGTACAGATACTATATGGTGTTCCATAGCTTCCTCTGCTAATGTACCACAGCTCTGACAAGTAATACCTCTGCTGCCCTAGGTCTCAGATAGGTGTTACTCTGCTGCCCTAGGCCTGGCGACACTCAAATAAAGGTTGAGAGTGTTGCCTTGCAGGGAAGTATGGTGATCCAGAATACAAAACTGATACTGTCAAACTGAAAGGACCCAACCATGAAATGGCATTTACAACCCAGAAGTGAAATGCTATTACCTTAACCTTTTGTTTTTCTAAATAAACTTGATTTATTTTACATCTCATTCCTTTTACCCCCTTCCCCTCTCCTCTCCACTTTTCTTAATGGTAAATTATTTGCCAGGCTGCTTGTTCCAAGTTCTCTTTATATTAGATTTTTTTTTTTCTGGATAATTAAATTTATTTACATTTTTGGCTCCTCTACGACCAAAGCAAAATATTTTTCTTATCCAAAGCAGTATTCTGAAGCAAGGGAAGTGACTTCATATAGCAACGTTTCCTTTGGGAGACATGCTTGAGTCCTTCCCCGAACAGCACAACCTGTTTCACACACTCAGAGGAAGCTCTAGAGTAGACTGACCAGGAAAATTTCCATTTATCACCAGACAGCTGCTTCATGCATGCAGCATCTTCAGCTCTTGTGAGTCACACGTAAGCTCAGACCTTCACCGACCAGATGTGTATGGCTGGTCAAATGATTCTGGTCATCTCTTGATTTTCATGAGTATTATGAGAGAAAACATTACATAGCAGCTGCCTGTAACAGTATTTGGGTGTTGCTCTGATATACTTTTACAGCACTTACTGTATGTGGTTTCTCTATTAATCTTTCTGTATGAACAGTTTCTCTGTTTAATTAAATTGGGCCCAATGAGGCAGTGCATGGTCCTCTGATAAGCTCATTCATCTTGATTTGACTCTTTGCTGACACATTAGTTGCCCTGTGACATAGGTTAAGTCATTGAGTGGCCATTACCTCCTCGTTTACTCTCTCATGTTACTCCTAACCACCTTCCTGAAGTCAAATCCAGACGATTTGTGCCAATTTCATGGGGGCACAAACTGGAACATCCGATAACTTTCTACATGGCTGACTTTATACAATCTTGCTTGCACATCTCAAGCTGCTATGTCTGTCAAAACACAATTTTTTCCCCTCCTCCTTATGGGCTTTGATAAAGCTATGAGTACTGGAGGTCTCAATTATAAAATGTCATGACACTGCCGCACAATTTTTTACAGTAATTTCACAGTGTCACTTTGTGATTATTCCAGAATGGCTCTGAACCATGACTGAAATGAATGGTGGCCCTTAGTGTATTGGGTGATACAAATCGTGAACTGGTGTGACAGAGAGGCAGGCGTTGTTAGGAATAAACTCCATGTGAAGAGAGGAAAGCAGTTTTTTTTTCAGAAACGCTATGAAAAGCAAGCAACGAAAGGGAGGCAGGGGAAAGGACATGTAAGAAGAGAAAACTGAACATTTGCAGTAAAGCAAGCATCCACTGTGCACTTTTAACTCACATGATCCATTAGCTCAAGTCAGGGCTTTTCCAGGCTCGTACAGCAGAAGTCCAACCTGGAATTCTGCAATAATCCTCCTCAAACTCTGTCCTGAGGTGGAAAAATGTGTCCTGGGTGAGTCCCAAATAATCCAACTCCTTTATAAAAACTGTGTTTGAAAAATACATAGTGAAGAGTCAGATAAGGACCTTACCAAGAAAATGTTGGTCTTGGCAGGCAGTCCAATCATTTAACAACACTGCTTTGAGTACTTTTAAAGCACAATTGTTCATACAGAATGAGCGAGTAGGGAGACCTTCACAGATGTCTCCACCAGTTCCTTGGCTGAAACAGTGAAGGGAGGGGAATGAGTAGCTTCTCACAGACCCAGGCTTGTGAGGAGGTAGAAATAGGAAAAGGCTTGCGCTTCCTCCACGGTGTGAGTAAGATCAGTTTTGGGGCCCAGTTCAGCAGAATGGGTAAACTAAGTATTGCATCTAGTCCTCTGCAACCTGAGTGCCTTCAAAAGCTGGGGGAAAGCTACAAATCAACAACCTTAGTCTGAAAGGGGGACAATCCGCCATTTCAAGAAAGTCTTTTCAGCGTGGTTCTGAGGGAGTTTCTGAGGAAAGCTGGGCAGAGAGGAACCTGATGAGGTTCAACAAGGGCAAGTACAGGGTCCTGCATCTGGGGAGGAACAAACCCATGCATCAGTACAGGCTTGGGGCAGACCTGCTGCAGAGCAGCTCTGTGGAGAGCGACCTGGATGTCCTAGCGTATGACAGGTTGACCATGAGCCAGCAGTGTGCCCTGGCTGCCAAGAAAGCCAATGGGGTCCTGGGGTGCATTAAGAGGAATGTGGCCAGTAGGTCGAGGGAGGTTCTCCTTCCTTTCTACTGTGTCCTGGTGAGGCCCCATGTGGAGTGCTATGTCCAGTTCTGGACTCCCCACTTCAAGAAAGATGAAGAGCTACTGGAGAGAGTCCAGCGGAGGGCTATGAGGATGATGAGGGGACTGGAGCGTCTCTCCTATGAGGAGAGGCTGAGGGAGCTGGGCTTGTTTAGCCTGAAGAAGAGAAGGCTGCAAGGAGACCTAATAAATGCCTATAAATATCTGAAGGGTGGCTATCAGGAGGATGGCGCCAGACTCTTTTCAGTAGTGCCCAGCAACAGGACAAGGGGCAATGGGCACAAACTGAAGCAGAGGAAGTTCCGTCTGAACATGAGAAACAACTTCTTCCCTCTGAGGGTGACGGAGCCCTGGAACAGGTTGCCCAGGGAGGTTGTAGAGTCTCCTTCTCTGGAGATATTCAAGACCCGCCTGGACAAGGTCCTGTGCAGCTTGCTGTAGGTGACCCTGCTTTGGCAGGGGAGTTGGACTAAATGACTCATAGAGGTTCCTTCCAACCCCTACCATTCTGTGATTCTGTGTGATTCTGAGTCAAAGCCTTAGGAGTGGAAAGCAAAGACAGAAGAGGAAGGGAGGAGAAAAGGTGTTTCCTTAAATATTTCTAGACCTCTGAAATTTACCTGAGATAGGTGAGATGCGTGGAACAGCATACCTGTTGTTCTGGGGGAGCTGCAGATATTGGGGCATTTTCTTAAATGTGAGAAAATACTGTCCAAGCAAGTTTTCATTTACATTTGAAGTCACATTTCAGCTAAAACACAGACAAAATATGTAGACATTTTGTTGATGGCCATGTCTTTGAAAGCTTTACTCATAGCTGAATATTTTTACATGAACTTTTGCCCTTTATCTAATGTAAAGTTTCCAATGATCTGTGACGTGCTAGAAATACTAACAATCCTTACCTCATAACCAGTAGTGATTCATCTCTTTTCTGAAAGAGAATGACAAAAACTAGTAAAAAACATCCTATCAAAATCACTAAATATTCAGTTTGGTTTATTATGATGTATGAAATAAATTTCCAGAGTCCGTGAGTGCATTTTAGTTCCTACTTTCTAAAGCCTGGAGCACAATTAGCTTAAGCAGCTCTCCATAACAAGGGAACTTCAGGGGTGATCCTGTAGCTACCCTTGGTTTGGTTCAGTTAAATCAACTGGTGACATTGTGGATCTGCTAGTATTTTACTTTGCTAACTTGATTATTAAGGAGTAGATATTTTAAGAAAAAGATGAACTTTGGGTTTTGTTCTTTTTTTTCAGTTGCAGGCTCTTTTCCTCTCTCCCTTTCTTTCTCACTTTTGCTTTCCCTGCTGTTGAAGTTCACCTAATATTGATGAACCTCCTGAACATTTTTTGTTTGCTTATGTCAGGGTTTTTTTGCTTCTTGTTTTTATGCAGTCAGAAGTATTACACCAAGTAAAACAAAAACAAAACAAAAATTGATTGTATATATGATAGGCAGCACAAGGAACAAGGTTGACAGCAAATGTTAAATGACGTTAAAAAAAAAGCTTTCATCTCCTCTCGCCTCCCATAGTGCACGTTTCATGCAGAGTACAAGCCACTTGTTGCCAGGTCATCTCATTTAGACTGTACTGCTGCGTGCTTTCACACAGCACCGATAATGTTACTTTATATTGCAGGTTCAAGCATTTTTGTGTTACATAGAACAAGAATAACCTTCTTGCATCTAAAACTCCTGTGCAATCTTACAAGAAAACTCAATTATTCAATTAGAATACTTTACTCAAATTACAGGGGAATTACGTGTTGCCATTGCTGAGAAGCCTTAGAACTTGCAGTGCATTACAGCAATTAAGAATATTTAATTTCCAAATGGCACAAATGAACAAAGTATGAGTCATGGTGAACGTTTACTCCTTAAAAGCCATCAGTGCTAATGGTTGTGTAACCTTTGTAAATTTAACATGGCCTTCATTTATACAGCAGTGAAACCCACGTCAGGGTGGTATAATATTACTGCTCATATGCACAGAGCTTTATGCAGCCCCACACTTAATTGCATAAATAATAAAGATAGGTTTTGAGGTAGGCATCTGCTTGCGGTACTTTTTGCGAACAGATATGATCACGCTGTGCTATCGCACTCTAAGAAGTGCACTTAAGGCAATCAATAAGTAATGATTCATAATGTTTTTTTCCTCAGTGAAGTTATGATAAGTAAAGATTAGGCCAGGAACGCAGAATATTTTTAGTGCCTTTTTTGGAAGGACATCTTGCGTATGTCAGAGTATTTGAATAGCCTTTTTAGAGTTTGCAGTCAAACTTTTTCACTTTTAAAAGTGGCTGGTTCATATTCAGTCATCACCAGCTGATTTCTCTGGTAGCAAATAATTGCATGAATAAATAGCTTATTACTAATCTTCATGGTCATTAGCAGACGATATGCTGTTATGTGATGCTTAACCCAATGAATATACTGAATAAATACGCTGCTTTACAAAAGCATCATTCATAACACAGCCAGGAATATCTCTGTGTATATTGGCAGTTGTTTCCAGTTATAAATTGCTCTAGAAGAGCTACAGCATACTTACAGGTCTGTCTTTGAGACTCTTGCGAGTTGGTTTAATAGCAGTAGTAAAGACTATAGCTGTGATATTCTCTTCCCTCTTTCCTCCTCCAAATAGTGGATTCTCTCTGGGGAAACATAATTTTCTATTTTTTTGGAGAAAAGATGGAGATCATAAACCCAGGAAATGTGTAGATTTATTTCTTTTGCAGCCTTCAGTGGGATCAATGAACAACCATAGGCAACTCCATGGGGCCACCAAAGAGATTACCAGCAGCACGGTAAGGATGGGATGCGAACACTGAGAGTCATTTTCTAGCTGATTTTTTGAGGACTGAAGATAGATCCTGCAGTCATCTCTAAAAGGAGTAAGCCCTACTCTCGGTGAGATTGTGCACATGTAGATTCAGTAACGTCAGATGATTCCTGGTGAGATTTTGTCCTTACATCTCACTGCTTGCGCTAGAAGAGGCCTCTTTTGCCCCAGCTCACTTACCTTGTGGTTTTGATCTGTTTGGTTTGGTTTAGTTTTCTTCATCTTCTTTTCGCTGTATTTAAAACACTGAATTGACTAAACTTGCTCTGAGCATGATTAGCATAATGTGAAAAAGCATACAGTGATTCCTGGTGCTGCAGACTTTGCTGAAATCCAGGTATAAATACATACGAACAAAATATGTAAAGAAGGCTAGTTGCATGGAAAAGAGATACAGGTCACCTCTCAGCGTTGTGATCCTACAAGATTTTATTAGTTTCCAAATTTATTTTCTGAAATTATTACCTAGCTTTTCTTTATTTGTTTTGTTAGCATAGCTGTGTCCTCCTCACCATGAGGGAGAGAATTGTTGTTTATTTCTTTTCCATGGGAAAGGTTTTTTGTTTCTTCCATGGAAATCCATATCTAGGGAAAGTATCCCTAATTTTAGTGGTTTGACAAGTTTTAAAACAAAGCTGATATACAAAATCTGACACTGCTTAAAAACACACTGAAAATTCTTCGGCTTCTACAAAGAGCAGCAGGTCGATGAGGTTTTCAGGTGAGTTGAGAAATATCCCACAAGGTACTTTTTCAGTTGATATACAAATAAAACAAAATTAAAACAGTCAACAGCAATGGTCTAGAAAATTAGAATATTTATTATGCATTTTTTTTTAAAAATAAGCAACCAATCATCATTAAATATGTTGGTGTTCATTGCAATTAAATTAGTCTTAGTTACTTCATTAAATATTAATGTGGAATTCAAATTCAATTGCATAGAAATTATAAACTGGCAATTAATTAACTTATTAAAATTGAGAAGCATTACCTGTCCCTTCAAGGCAAAAATCTTCCTTTTTAATGAAGAAATCTTTCAGGGAAGGAATAAGGGATTTCTTTTTTCTTTTTTTCACGATAGGAGATTTGTAGGGGAAAACAAGAATTTTGCAAATTGTCTAGATGTTTTATTTCTTCCTGTGCTTTAAAGATATTTTCAGGTATTTTTCCATGAAACGTCCTTAGACCAAGATGAAATTAGTTTTTAAAAATGTATCTGAAAAATATGTGGTAGTGGTTTTTTGTTTTCAGAAGAAAATAGTTTCTAATCAGAATAATTTACATTCAAGGTTTCATTCTAAAAAACCCCATGAAAACGGTAAACTTTTCAGGAGTCTTTTCACCATCTTCCTCATTTTAAAGGTAAAGATTGCTGTCACCGGGAGCTTAATGTAGCGGTGTGATAATAATACCTTTCACTATCTCCTACTTCACCTTTCAACTTGATAATCATAGTATTTCATCAGTTTCTTGGAAAATTACACAGCAGTTTGATAGCCCCCATGTGCTGAAACTTATCTGCACATGAAGTTTCAAACAAAAAAAAAAACAAAAAAATGCATATAGTGGACTGCCTGACTCCCATGTGATGCTCTGCAAATGAAGCCTGGAGAATAGACCTATGTGTGATGCAAAACATAGCAGTATACATCGACTGTGCAGCTAGCTGGCGCTTCGTACCCTCTGTCGCAGGGGTGTGGAAGAGCTTGTTCTGTTCATTGGCCGAACTACCGATAATACCTTCTGACAGTGTCCATTGCTTTTTGGGGAGGAACGGTTTTATGCTACCGACTTCAAAGTTTTAGGGCGTAAAAGCACTCAGAAATCACTGGCCAGTTTGTGGAAGCTTTGGCCAGGGAACCAGATTTTTAAAGGCTAGTCATCTCTGTTTCTAAAACAAAAGAGTAAATTTATCAAAATCTATTCAAATGCTGTTCTGTATTTGTGAAAATCTGATAGCAAAAACCTGCTTTGAAATCATACTGGAGAATGCTGGAGATGAACACACGTTTATATTATATATGAAAACATAGATACGTTTTACATGTTGATATGTAATGAGCAAAATAGGCTACTGAGTTGAAAAAGTTAAAGCGTTTTTTCATTTTGGAAAATTATGAGCAACAACAAAAAAAAAGGATAAGACACTTGCCCTCTCATTCCAACTCATTTGAAAACCCAGTGGGATTTTGCCATTTTTATCAGCCATGAGACTATTTCCTAAAGATGTTATCTTTAAGATACAGTAGTTTCCCTGCCCTGGATGTTCTAGTTCAGTGCTACTCCACATTTTTACTCAAACACTCATCTCCAAAACTCTGATGTAATCTGAGCGCCCAGTTTAGATGGATGGCATTCATTGAGAGATGATCATAGTATCTGGTAAGTGCCTGATTACCCATTGGACATCAATATTTTTCTTTAAAAAGTATTGACATGCCATTAATTGTGATTGTAATTCTTGTGTCATGCCCCTAGAAGTAGTATATTTGAATTCCAAGTGCCAAAGAACTTCTAAAATTGTTTGTGTGGAAAATATTGAGCATTCTTAAAGAAAGAAAGTTGGAACTAGATTACCCTTCTGTAAACCTAGTGTTACTGCCTTAAATAAAATGATGTTATTTAAGCAGTATCACTAGAACTGGAGTCTGATCCATCATTTTAGTGCAAGTAGGAAAAAAGTAAAGGAAAGTTAAAAAAAAATTGTCTTTTTCAGCATTTGTACTTACTGAAACTACTAATCGGAGTTGATTGTCCTTAACATAAAAATGGTGAGTTAATATCCATTCAGGACTCAGCCTTGAATGAACGGCTCAGGCTGGTATTAAAGTACAAAGGAGGGTTCACAAAGAGCCGTGTCTCCTCTCCTGTGGTTGTACGATGTATTTTCTTTTCCATCAAACTTCTTACAATTGAGATAGAAAATCTAGTTACGCTATCAGTGTTAGCCTGACCTCCACTAAGTAATCCATGTGGTTTCCATATGGTGGCAAGCTTACCCTGCAAAAAGGAAACGGGTACAGTGGCAGCACACATGCTGTGCTTCAAAGAGGCACCCCGAAACAAGGTCCCTGTGAGTGGCCACGGAGATGAGCTGCTGCTGCACCCAACCGAAGTTCGTGCTTTAAAGTACCCTTGCATGCACAGACCGAAGACTAAAAAATACAGTAGGGTTCTCAGATACTTAGATAGATTTTGACTGATAAATAAAGCTTTCTTTTAGAAAAACAAATTATTCTTAGCCTTAGGATTAGGTTTATAACAAAAGCAGAATGTGTTAAAGGCATAGACTTCGCAGTACGGAAAAAATGAAGAACTTGAAGAAGGAGAGGGTGGTTAAGTTTTCTAGGCGTGTTTAGTCTAGGTGTAAACCAATTAGTATTTAATATAATTGTGTGTGTAACAAGAAAATAATCATGCAAACGAGTTGTGCTTCATAACTCTATGCACACTGTTTCCTGTACTTCACCTCAGCTTCTTTAAAGGAGAGATGCAAGTGATCAACGACGGGTTGGCATGCGTGCCGTACACCAGCACATACTGCAGGCACAGTGCAGTGAGAGCCAGGAGAGCGCTGCCCATGTATATAGTCCCCTTTCTTATCCTGCAAGCAGCCCATTATATGCAGAATCCACGTAGTTACTGTCTAAATTCCTTTGTATAGGCAAGGAAAACTTTGAAATGACACAGAAAACTTATTTGTATTTAATTTGTTATCTCTGTTTTTCATGAAATTCTAATAAATATGTAACATTTCTTATTTTAAACTAATTTTGCTAAAACATTTGCACACTTTGGGAAAATGAAGTTCATCTTTTGCCAGTAGTAATCATAGGCAGATTATCTCAAACTTGTGACTAAATCTTGAGAAGTGTTTTGACAACACAGAGTGTCTCTAATTGTCCTGTAAAGAGAACATGGGGACTATGCCAACAACCCCTGGTTTTCCCCTTCACAGGTATCTTGTGTCTCACTTATTCATTATCTACGTAGCAGCTGTAACAATAGCAGACTTTCTAGGCAGTTGAATTGTTGAAGGTCTACAAAGGATCTGAAAGTTGCTGCTTTCTTAGAAAATCTGCACCAGTCTTGGCTCAAAAGAAGTTTTGCTATTTTGGTACACTTGTTTTCTGTTTCCGTGAAAAAGACTTGACTGAACTAGAAGAAGAGTCATCCAATCATGCAGAAATCCCATGAAGTACCATACCGTATTTGTGATTTCTTTTGGAATCAGCAAATTGTTTGTCCACCACAGGAAAAAAGCTTAGAAGTAAGTGCATAACCAGGTATTTATTTTGTGTTTATTTTTTTACTGTTTGTGTAATAGAGGAAGGTTTTGCCACAGAATTTCAAGGAAGATGACACAACTGTCTTGGGTAAGCATTTGAGATTTCATCAAAATATTTTATTCTAATAACACATGATTTTTAGTCTTGTACATGAGTGACGGAAATTACAAATGTGAATGAACACTTTGGCAGCCTTCCACTGTGGTGCAATAACACAGCGTAGCTGCCGCTGCTCCTGCATCTCCTAGCAGGAGATCAGTGTTTGTTGTGTGGTGGATGGCATTTAAATGCGCTCAGGTTGTTCATGGGGTATCAGCTGAAATAAATATTCAATCACAGATTAGAAAAAGCCTTTAAAACATTAGACTACCTAAAGGAAGAAAAATTAAGTCAGCATATAGTTATCAAGATAAGCACAGTGAGAAAAGTGCACTTTGCTTCGTAGGCGTCAATAAGAGAATTAAATTCTTCTCTTGCAAGCACTATTTTATTCCTGTTCCTTACTGAAATCTTAATTTCAGTTAGTATGCAGTAAGGCCTTGTAAAATAAGATGCACTTGATTTACCCTGGTTTTGAACTTCAGAACTGCCTTACGCAACACTGTGTCCACATGTGAAAGTCAGAAGCACTGTTGAGACCCGAGTGCCGCGTGTCAGCTCTGACACTCCCTGCAGGCACTCAAGACCTGCATCATGGCAATCGCAGAGCAACACATGGCTGTGAAGAAGGGCTCAGGATTAGTGTCAAGAGCAGGAATACCTCCTAGTCACGCTTTTGTAAGCACAAAACAGAACAAAAATCATAGTTTTGTGGTAACTTATAGCAAGCATAGACACAAGCTCTGTCAACAGGAGGGGTTCCTCCTCTCTTTGCTCCCAAACTCATTTCTGCATTGGGCTGCTCCACACCGTCCCTTTTTTCATGCACAAGACTTCCGTCTCAGTTTAGGGAACTGAATCAGGCAAGTGATGCACATTAAAACCCACTCTTTTTGGGGGTGATCATGTTCGCTTCCAAACAGATCTCTTTTGGTGTGTGGCTCTGTGAGTGTTTCTAATAGTGAAAGGCAGGGCTTCTTGAGGTAACTATTGAATGGCTGGAAAGTTGCAATGAAAGGGACTAAGCCTTTTGCTGATCTTGCCAACTTGTGTTAGGTACCAGTTTAGCAGGTAAGGAGCAGCTCCTCTCCTGCTTGTTATACCCAGCGAGTTAAAGCTCTCACGTAGCTCTCTCACAGCTTTGCATTCAGATTCAGGACTAGCACCACAGTACTTGAAAATATTTGCAAATAGCTCTCATGCTTTACCAACTTCCCTTCTTTCTGCCTGAGGCTGGAACAGGTAATGAGTTTAGATGCTTGCAACAGCTACATCTAGGCTGTGTACTCCTACCAACTTGCTGGGTTAAAATACTTTATCGTTATAATCTTCTTTTAGTAGTCTGCCATCAAACTTGTCAGCTACTGATTTAGGGATGGAAGGAAGAGGCAAGAACCACTAGCATATTACCTTCATCCACATAGGATATGTCCAATTTGTGGTTTCTCATCCACGCTAGAACTGCGAACTGTGTATGTGTATGTGTAAAAAAAGTACTTCAACACCACAATTCCTGACATATCTTGTAAGCACTTGCAGACTGGCAGCAGCACTGTGCGCTGGGGCAGGATGGAACGGGGAACTGCAGGAGCTTCCTGGAGCTTGCCTGGTATTCTCCTGCCTCCAAAGGTGTAGGAGATGGCAGGTTTTCAGAGAAAGATCTGTATTAGCTTTGAACCTTCATTTCAGTTGTGCAAAGACGCAAGTCTTCTCTTCATCCTTGCTTTTGAAAAACTATTCCTAGAAAAGCTGAGAAAATTAAGGGCTGTCTGTTTTATTATACCATGGGCATTTAAGTAACTAACATAGTCATTAATGCGCTTTGTGAAGCTCTAGACAATTCAAAAGTCATAATGCAGTATGACTGACATATACTTACAAGAAAATAAAGAAGTCTTGCCCTAAATGACTAGATATCTCTATTTTGGTATTGATGTAACTCCTGCACTTTGACTAGGGAATACTGCAGATGCTGAAATAATGGTTCACCATTATTCTTTTGTTTCAGGTTAGAAAGCGAAAGTATAGCAAAGACACTATTGACCTGCTTGTGTGTTTTTAGAACAGCTATGTCCAGTGAGATAGAAATGAAAGATGATTTTCACAACTTCCTGTATTTCTTGCCGCTGATAACCAGCACATTTTAGGGAAGCTGTAAGGTACAGTTAAGAGTAGTGAACTTTAACAGTCTTCAGAGAAGGTAACTATTTTCATATGTTGGTTCTCTTTGTCTACTGTGACCAGTAGCACAGTAACTGAGATGAGACTGCTCAAGAAAAAGCACTGGAAGCATGAGGGAAGTGATAATAGATATATATGGAGCCTCTCTCCTGCAAGATGGAGGTATAAAGCTGCTTGAAAAAGTACATGTGGAGAAAAAAAGAAGGGAAAATGAGGTTCTCAGAAACATGGGTGGATACCAGCTGAGATTATTTGCTTTCTAGCAGCAGATACGCCAAACCCTAAATCAAAATCCTAAACTTATATGTTCTGTAGGAATTTTAATTAAAGGTCCTAGAACACAAAGGAAGAAATCTCTCTCATTTTTGAGCTTCCAGCACTGAGGGGAGACTCCCTCCACATCACACGGAGGCACACACTTTCATCATGAATCTTCTCATCCCCTAATTAATCTTCTTGTTGCTTTTCAGTGACAAATGGTCTGACCACTGGAGCTCTTCTGCACTTGTGTTTACAATAAGACTCTCTTCTTTTCCTCCTCACTTTTACAAATGCCTCAACACCCACGTAGACTGCAAGCATCTATCTTGTCTAACTTTTATCTTTGATGCAATAGAAAAATCCGTATAAGAAAATGCAAGGCAAAGAAAAAGGTGCTTTGATATTAGTGATTGCTGCTGCCAAACAGAGATTTTCTTGGGACTATAGTATAGAATACAACAGGAAGCGTATGTTTAGTACTGGCGAAACACTATTCAATACTATACCATTGTTAGAATTTAAAGAGATTTAGTACTGTAATTCTATGTAAGGTTTTATTTAGGATATATAATCAGTACATACTGCTAGACATACCTGAAATATAAAAGGGCACTTGAGACTTCCCTTTTGAAGGGTAAAGACAGCTTATTAGAAGGAGGTAGTATTCATTACTAGAATCAAAGAGCTAGCAGAATATTTTGCTCAAAAGGAACAGCAAAAATTAAGCTATTTGTAATGAAAACTTGCTACTAGGTTTATCAGTGTAATTTTATTGGGTTTCTGTAAAGAAAAAATAAATTATTCCCATTTCCCTTGTCATGAAATTTTGTTTATTTTTTGAATGAAAAGGAAAAGTAAAAAATCCTATGTTAACAAGTGGGCCATTATAAAGGGAACCTTAAATTAGTCAGTTCTTGCATTTCAGTAGTGCATGATCTTTGAAGTGATCTTTCCTGTTGCAGGAATTCACTGTTTTGCTGAACAAGCCTCAAGAGACTTGCAAATACCTGGCTTGTAAATGTTTACTTCTAGAACTTCAACAGCTAAGATTCTTCACTGGGCATAAAAAACATATAAAATAAGAAAAAAATCAGTTTGAGATGTATTTATATAAAGTTTCACTGACCATGTTCTTGAATTCCAAAACAAATTCTGCTTCTTCCAGTCACAACGTTGCTGGCCAGTGTAAGTTTCAGCTGGAAGATTTCTGGGTTTAACATACCACACCTAAAGAATGTTATCATGTGGCAGTGGATAACATTAACAGAAATCACTTGTCTGCTTTCTTACAGAACATAGTCTAAAAATTTACAGGCCACCGTGTTTTACAGAGGATTAAAAAAACACTGGAAAGATGCAGTTCTGGTAAAAATAATTACCTCACTGTAGTTTTGCATATATTTTGAAAACTGGGAGCATTTAAAGTTAGCTTGTTAGCTGCTTGTTAGTTAGTGAGATTGCTCCTGAGTGTGTTTTTCCATACACTCTCCTAAGTGGCTCTTCAGAGATACAGAGATGGAGATATTATGAAAATCAGCTGTGCACTGAAGCATCATGTTCCCTAGACTTGTGTCTTGTATGCTAGTGGGGTATGTAAGTAGCTGGAAGGAATTTTTCTTATATTGGTTTGACTGGGAAATTGAGAAGTCAACTCTGCAGCAGGAAGAGCAGAAACAGAGCAAGCTATGAACAGTTTCCCCTTTCTACCCTATTTTCAGTTAGGTCCTTGCACTTCTGGAGAGGCGTGTATCAATTAATGATCCTGGATCCAGATCTGGAAACCTCATCATCTATTTCCAAGTTCCCAGTTATACTGACTGTGTCAAGCAAGGTAAAGTCTCTTATTCTGCTATGAGTGGACTTACTGAAGTTTGTGTAAGTGAATGTGCTTTCAGTAATATGGATTCCTTCTTCAGCAGCAACAACTGAAAAGAGATGAATGGAAAACAGATTTCCTTCCTGTAGGAAAAAAGTCACCTAATTCTCACAGAACAGTTTTGGGAAAAATAAAAATGGTGTTATTTGGCTTGCTGACTTTCCAGTGGTGGATGGGCTGTCGTCTTCTCCAGCTTCCCAGGATGCTCCACCTGCCAGTCACCTGCCAGCCAGGCAGACCAAGAATCAGATGGACTGTTTGAAGGGGTGGGGATCTTGTTGCTTGGGAAGCCACGAAGAATGAGTAGTTGCTGTAGCTTCTCAGCTCCCACTGTGGGAAGACACAGTGTCAGCAATCACAGGGTTCCTGAGGAAGTGCTGAAAATGCTCCTGAAAACAATGTGTTTGAGAAATAAGAATTAATGTTTCTTGTAACAAAACTCCAAAAAATTTTATTCCCAAAAACCTTACAGCTAAGTTTCTCTGAATGATGCAAAAAACTATTGTAGCTAGTGTAATGTTTTGTAAAACAGTAAATATCAGAGGCCTATAAATTATAACTTTCTAAGTTTTAAAATGGTTCTATGGCAAAGGTAATGCTATAACTATCAATTCTTCACCTAGACAGTCAAGCAAGCTAGACATGCTCAATAATTCTATTCTCTAAAGGTAGATGCAGACTTGTATTCTGTTAACAAGGGTTTTCTCAAGGCGACCTGTATTATTCAGAGCAGAAAAGAAAATAAGAGAATTCTTTAAGTGATAGGTGAAAAACTTTATTGAATGTACATAACAGCAGAAAAAAATCTTTCTCATCAGTCTATTACAGTACATTCAGACTCTTACAGAATCACGACTATTGACAGGTTTAGAAGACAGAAGATCTGTATAGGAAAAACCTGCTCTAATTATTGGCTAGCTTGTAATTAGAGGAAAGAAAAATCAAACTATTCATTGACAGGTAGTGACTAAATATAGAATAAGATGTGCTGAAAATAGTGTTCTCATAATTTCAGAAACTATAAAATACGAAGTTCATTGATAGCATGCAGTTATACTTGTAATACTTGCAGAAGATTCTGTCATACGAAAATCAGCTGGTTTGTCTTCATTGTATGGCATGAAAGAAGCAAAATATATTGTCATGGTATTTGAAGTGATATAAAGAAATGGTCTAATGAAAGTAATTTGTCTCCTCCTACCTTTTATATCACATTGTAGGTACAAGGTTTTGCCATTAGGCAGTTTTCTTATCAAGCAAGGATTGCTGTTTTCAATCACAGCAAACACAGTTATGATATATTCATCAAGAAGTAGTTCTGTTAAAATAATGCTATTTGTATTCAAATGTAAACCTCTGCCACTAATTCCTTATCATGAATAACAGATGCAAGTACAAATACATCAGTCTTACAGTACATTTTAAGAGCATGCAAACTGTGGGATTAATTTTTAGCTGGTGGAGAATTACTGTCACTTGAAGAGACCTAGACCAGATGACACCATGTATGGATATGGCCCTGTGTTCAAACCCCACTGACTTGCAGGGAGAGAGGACTTGATCTTACAATTTAGTATTACCTAAAGTTTAATAAGAAATCTAAGAGATAGTCCTGTGTCAAAAGCACAATATTCCCTTAAAAAGGGCTTCAGGATAAAGTGATAGTAAGAGGTTTCAATCACAGTAAGGACAAGACCTTTCTTTTTGTCACCTTTGACTATTATTAGAACATTTTGCAGTTATCAACTGAGAAATGGAGGCATATGGTTCTTGGAGACTTATGTGTTTGCGTTCTTCATCATGTTAACCATCACTATAGAATATATTACAGTTCCACAGACCTTTCCAGCACCATCAGCCTCTGCTTGCACCTCTTATTCTCAGTCAGGACTGTGCATGTGAATGGGGAGACTTTTAGAATCGTTCTTGCCTGTAGTGTGGAAACTGGCATTAGTAAAACCTGAATAAATTGGCTTAGCGCTCAGGACTGTGTTTTTTTAAGGATTCTGGATGGCCAGTCAGGCAGGTAGTCACTGGGGCTTTAGGAGGCACTTGGATGTTTGGCCTGCAAGATGTAACAAAAGTCTTCTCAGCGCTGTGTTTTGGACTTCCTTCTAACTTTTAAAAACAATGACCCACACATTAAGTTCGTGCCACTTTAATGAATTCAAAGTGGTTTACAGCAGCGTTTAGATTTACAGTGCAGCTTTGTCTTAAGCTTGGGTTGCTCTGCAGTGGGAGGATTGTCCACCAGAACATTGTTAGTTGGCGGTTTTCTGCCTCCAGAAGGCAGCGTGCCCAGCGTGGAGTCCAGGGAAGACAACTTGTCTGCTGCCTGGACATAAAACCCTGCAGCTGGCAAGACTGAGCAGTAGATTCAGACAAACATCAGGCAGAACTTCACTTTATTGGTTAGATTCCTCCCCCTTCTGCCAGTGCTACTGTAGTCTTTAAACAATGTGACAGAAGTACGCTTCCACTTCAGTTAATGGATTTATCAAATACCTTATTTCATGCTTTCTGCTTTTGATTTATGATTTTTGATCCCAGAGACAAGAACCCTGTGAGTATTGATTGCGGAAAATGTCAGACGAACAGAAGTTAATTTCGCTCGTACATGTGGAAGTCTGTGATTCTCTGACAGCGCTGTCTGTGGAGAACTGGCTGTCACCCAGCCCAAGTGACACTACGCCATCACAACAGCCAGCCCCTCCACCCTGTGCGCTGGGACGAAACCGCACGTGGATGAGGTTGGGAGCAGGCTGGGACCAGGTTGGGAGGAAGGGGCGTGTGGCATCAGGGCAGGGGAGGAGGGTGTGAGCCCTCCCGCTGCGACTCCCTGTGTGTGATCGCAAGGCGCCTGGCAGGATAATAGAATGTCACCCTGCCAGCACCGCCACTGATCAGCAACACTTCATTTATTGATTGGCTTTCTTTGCAAATTGTAAGTCTTTTTTTTTTGTTGTTTTCTTTAAATGGCAGAGTCGAAATGTTGCTTGTACAGTGGGACACGAGCTGCAGGTAGTAGACAGTTTGGTTTTGCTGCTTGTATCTTTTGGATTTGAGATGCAATGAAACACTTCAGACTTCTTGCAATGGATTTATTCTGAGTGAATGTATTATCTCAGACCACAGAAAAATAGAGGACAAACTGAGGATGTTATATAAATATTAACAGTACATGGTCTTGTTTCTTCACCAGAAAAGAGAGATTCTCGGTAGGCATCCTCATTGAACAACTGTGAAAAAAGGCCCACTGGTTTAAGTTGAAATCAGTTACGCGCTTCTGTTAGTCCTGTAATCTGCCTTTTTCTTGGCACCTTTTCACTGGGAGAAATATCACAGGCAAGCAAAACCACATTGCTGTTTGCTGATACTTGTCTCAAAATTAGAGTACATATAATAATGTAGGAAAAATATTAGAGTCTATGAAATTGTTATTGTACTAAAATTAAATAGTCTAATCCAAGAAATGCACAAAGTTGCAGTTGGAAGACGTTCAAAATTACATACACTGAGAAGCACAGACAGCTAACCACAGACACTGTAACAGTGTTATGGCTTGCACTACTGAAGGAACGGAGAAAAATCTGTTCTTCCTGTAGAAAAATATCTTCAGTTAATTTTTTCCTGCTTGAAAGATTAATGTCACTGTATACAATTCAAGAAATTTTGATAAATTACGTTGTGTGGGGATACAGAGAGAAAAGTACCTAAAATGGGATTTATCCCTTTAGTTTCACTTTAAATAGCAAAACACTCAAGATATGCTAAATAATGTGAAGGCAACATAAACAGGTACAATGCAAAAGCCAAGCTGCTGGTAGTCCATAAAAGGAGTTTTGAAAGGCAATAGATACTATTTTTGCTTGTGACTCTGGGAGGAGAAGAGGAAAAAGACACAAAGGGTTTCTCTCTTTCGTTACCACACTTGAAAACAGAGACCTGCTAGATTGCATACTGACAGTAATCAATTTTTAAACAAGACCTGTTAAGGAAATGAGACCACGGATTTTGTTTATTTATTTATTTTTAAATCTGGAGATGGGTACATTAAGGAAGTAGTCCATTTTTCATCTTATTTAGATATTTTAACAGAAATAGGGCCAATTATTTTTCAGCTTTTGCACAGCTGAAAGAGAAGAAGATGTTACTAGGATGCTGATTAACTGCCAGTCAAAAGATCTTAACCACAGGAAATACCTGTGCTGCTCACCTTCTCTTTTGGAAGTATTGGATTTATCCACACATCGAGGTGGGTAGACAGATCAGCATGAAAGAAGAACCGTAACTCCAGAACTAGAATAACTAAGTCACATCTGAAATGTGATGGTTTATAGAAGGGATGGTCAGAATGGAGGATGCAGGCCAACTTACACAATAGTAAAACGTGTACCTCTTTTAAGGTCTTCATTCACACTCCCTGTGGACAGAAACAGCAATGCTCCAGACAAAACTGTGTCAAGACATAGCTGAAATCAGGTTGTTATACATATGGTGCATAGATACAGGTATGCATGTGCATGCATCATACACATACGTGCATGCACATAAACACCTCAGCATGTCTAGATGTTAAACTTACCTTCAAAAACATTTTCCCTCTTGGATTGATTTGTTTGCTTGCTCCTTCCTTCCATCCTTCCTTCCTTCCTTCCTTCCTTCCTTCCTTCCTTCCTTCCTTCCTTCCTTCCTTC